>Ga0116182_1001620_pt1 | contig 23061 bp, 19 predicted proteins | sample AD_UKC077_MetaG_FD_89805 | JGI IMG/M metagenome (GOLD analysis project Ga0116182, IMG submission 89805) | Active sludge microbial communities of municipal wastewater-treating anaerobic digesters from USA - AD_UKC077_MetaG | ecosystem: Engineered > Bioreactor > Anaerobic > Digestate | place: USA...
CCGACCATCATGTACTTGGTGATCTGCTCAACACCTTTCTGCAGACCGATGCCGACGGGAATCATCCCGAGAATGATTCCCAGCACGGTCCAGAAGATCATATATCCGGGTTGACCGAGCATTTCTCCGAATACTCCGGCGACTCCGCCGGCGTCCAAGCCGACAAACCCTCCGCCAAGGGTTTTAAAGAGGTAGGCGAGCACCCAGCCGGTCACCATCACATAGAAACTCATCAGAACATAGTTGCCGGCGATCGCTACATGTCCGTACCAATGCCAGCCTTTTTTTTCCGGGGTCAAGGTCTTGAAGGACAGACCGATATTCTGTTTGCTTGCCCGCCCGATCGCCAGCTCCATGACCATCACCGGGAGTCCCAGGATTACCAAAAAGAGGAGGTAAATCAAGACAAACGCCGCTCCGCCGTACCGGCCGGTGATAAACGGAAAGCGCCACACGTTTCCCAGTCCGATCGCACACCCTGCGGACAGTAAGATGAAGCCCAGACGGCTTCCGAGTACTTCTCGTTTCTGTGAGTTGTCCATACGCTACACTCTCTTATGCTGAATTTGTATCGATTTGATACATACATGCAATTTTATAAAAAATCGTTAAAAATGCAACATTATAATACAAATAAAACCCGTTTTGTTGACATCGATTGGTTTCATCGGCAAGATACGTAGAAAAGAATATACAGCGAGGTCGAATATGCAGCAAACAAGCGCTCTGGGAAAATACATTCAAGAATATGGAACTGAAAATGAAGCGATGATCGGGTTTGTTGCGAACTTGGATCTCATCGCCAAGGTGGATGACCGGATCGCTGCCCGAATCGTGAACGAATTGAGCGATCAACGTACCCACCTGAAGCTCATAGCCAGTGAAAACTATTCCTCCCTTGCCTCCCAGGCGGCGATGGGAAACTTGTTGACGGATAAATACAGTGAAGGCTTCGCATACCATCGCTTCTACGCCGGCTGCGATAACGTCGATGCGATCGAGGAGCGCGGCTCCACCTACGCCAAAGAGCTGTTTGGAGCTCAGCACGCCTATGTCCAGCCGCATAGCGGAGCGGATGCCAACTTGGTGGCGTATTGGGCGATTCTCAACACGAAGGTCACGGTTCCTTCCTTGGAAGAGATCGGCATCTCCAATCCCGCCGATCTGAATAGAGATGATTGGAACAAGATTCGTCATGCGGTGGGAAATCAGAAACTGCTCGGTCTGGATTACTATTCCGGCGGTCACCTGACCCACGGATATCGGCAGAATATCAGCGCCCAGATGTTTGATGCGTATTCCTATTGCGTCGATAAAGAGACCGGGCTCTTGGATTATGATGCGATCGAACGCCAGGCGCTTGAACTGAAGCCGTTGATCCTGCTTGCCGGCTACAGTGCGTATCCTCGGGCGATAAACTTCAAACGCCTTTCGGAGATCGCGAAAAAAGCGGGTTCGGTCTTTATGGTGGACATGGCCCACTTTGCCGGTCTCGTCGCCGGGAGGGTGTTTGCCGGCGAGTATGATCCGGTGGCTTGGGCGGATGTGGTGACCACCACTACGCATAAAACCCTCCGTGGTCCCCGTGGGGGATTGGTCCTGTGCACCGAAGAGTATGCCGAGAGCGTCGATAAAGGATGTCCCCTCGTCCTCGGCGGACCGCTCCCGCATGTGATGGCCGCAAAAGCGGTCGCATTGAAAGAGGCTCTGGATCCTTCTTTCACCGACTATGCTCATAAGATCGTCGAAAACTCCCGAGCGTTGGCCAAGGCGTGCATCGATGAAGGAATCACGGTCGCCACCGGCGGAACGGATAACCATCTCATGCTGTTGGACGTGCGTTCCTTCGGTCTCAACGGTCGTCAAGCGGAAAGCGCCCTGCGCGAGGCGGGGATGACCCTCAACCGAAACAGTCTTCCGTTCGATTCCAACGGACCGTGGTACACCAGCGGCCTGAGAATCGGTACGCCGGCGCTCACGACCCTCGGAATGGGGGAGCGCGAGATGAAAGAGGTCGCCTCCATCATTGCTTTGGTGTTGAAGAACACGAAACCGGTCATCCTGACCAAAGGCGAGAACGCCGGCCAGCCTTCAAAGGCTCGTGCGGTGACGGAACCGAATGCCAGAAAAGAAGCAAATGAGCGTGTTCTTGCGCTGTTGAGCAAATTCGTGCTGTATCCGCAATTGGATCTGCAGTTTTTGCAAACGGCTTTTCCACTCGACAAGTAAGGGGGAGAATGGTAGCATTGACACGTCACGCGGAGGAGTAAGATGAGCAGGATTTTAGATACGTTGCGCTATAGCAAGGATCATGAATGGGTTCGCATCGAAGGTGAAAAAGCGTATGTCGGCATCACTGATTACGCCCAGGACGAGCTCGGGGAGATCGTGTTCGTCGAACTGCCTCCGATTGGTGAACGGTATAAAAAAGATGAGGAGATCTCCTCGGTCGAGTCGGTGAAAGCAGCCAGTCCGATCATCAACCCGATTGAAGGAGTCGTCCTTGAAGCGAATGAAGATCTTGACGGTTCTCCGGAATTGATCAACGAAGACTGTTATGCGAACCATCTGTACGTTCTCGGGTCTTTTTCTCAAGAAGATTATGACTCCATGATGGACGGCAACGAATACAAAACCTACCTAGCCTCGCTGTAAGCAAGAGGCGGAGCATCACATGATTTACCCCTACATTCCCCACACGGATGAGGATCGGGCTCATATGCTTGAAGCGCTCGGTCTCTCATCGATCGACCAGCTTTTCGAGGTGGTCGGAGAGGATCTGCTCCTCGAAGATTCGGTTCCCATCGCCCATAGACGGACTGAAGATGAAGTGCAACGGATGATCGATTCGATCGCTCAACGAAACATCCGAGGAATTCCGTTTCTCGGCGGCGGATGCTACGACCACATCGTTCCTGCCACCGTTAAAGCGCTTTCTTCGCTGCCTTCCTTTGTGACCGCCTACACCCCGTATCAAGCGGAGATGAGTCAGGGATTGCTTCAGGCGATCTTCGAGTTTCAATCGATGATCTGTGAAATCACCTCGATGGATATAGCGAATGCCTCGCTGTATGATGGTTCGCATGCGATTGTTGAAGCGGCGCTCTTGATGGTAAACGCCAAACGAGGTGCCAAAAAGGTGTTGGTCAGTGAAACGATCCACCCCTTCGCCCTCAAAGCATTGAAGACGTGGGTGCTCGGAACGGAGTATGAGATTGTACTGGTTGAGGAAAAGGATGGCATCACCGACTTTTCAAACCTTGCGATTGGCGATGATGTCGGCGGCTTGATCGTGCAATCGCCCAACCGCTACGGATTTGTCGAAGATTATACCGGCATGGCGGAACTGCTCCACGAGCGTAAGGCGCTCTTTGCGATCAGCAGCGACCCGTTGAGCCTGGCGATTCAAAAGACTCCAGGCCAGTGGGGAGCGGATATCGCCGTTGGCGACACCCAGAGTCTGGGTCTCAGCCTTGCCTTCGGCGGCCCATCCTGCGGCTATATGGCGGTGAAACAACCGCTGCTGAGAAGAATACCCGGTCGTCTTGTCGGAATCACCGCCGACGCCGAAGGAAGAAGAGGCTTCACTCTGACCCTCCAGGCGCGGGAACAGCACATCAAGCGCGAGCGGGCGACGAGCAACATCTGTTCGAATCAGGCGCTTGCCGCGCTGATGACGACGATCCATCTTTCGTCGCTCGGGTGGAACGGGATGGTCGAAGCGGCCCGGCAATCCTACGCCAAGGCGCACTATCTGGCTCATCATCTCGGTCAGCTTCCGGGAGTGGATGTGCTTGATGCCCATCCGTTCTGGTGTGAGTTCCCGATCGTCTTTCATGATGCGAAGCGGCTGCGTAAATTCCTCCAGGAATTGCGCAACGAAGGAATCTTTGCCGGTGTCCGGCTTTCCGCGTTGACCCGCAAATCCGCCGATGAACTCGTTCTTCTTGTCGCGGTAACGGAAAAGCGAAGCCGAGAAGAGCTGGAGATGTATATCGCGGCGGCTCAGAGGGTAATGAAATGATTGAACCGTTGTTGATTGATAAAAGCAAGAAAGGCCGATTGGCGTACTGTTACCCCCCTCTCGATCTTCCGAGATCCTTTGACCACGAGTTCGAACATCTTCCTTCCCATCTCCAACGGGAGGGCGGCGCCCGCCTGCCGGAAGTCTCCGAGCTCGATGTGGTCAGGCACTTCACCCGTCTCTCCGGGATGGTTCACGGAGTCGACAACGGAATGTACCCGCTCGGCTCCTGCACGATGAAGTACAACCCGAAGCTCGGCGAAGAGATCGCCCAGATGGCTCAATTCACGCAGATCCACCCGCTTCAGGACACCTCGACGGTCCAAGGATGTCTATCGGTGATGTACAACCTCTTGGAAGATCTTTCCTCCATCACCGGAATGTCCTGGGGATCGCTTCAACCGTGCGCCGGCAGCCACGGCGAATACACCGGTCTTAAACTGATCCGTTCTTACTTCTTGAAACGGGGCGATCTCAATCGGACCAAAGTGCTGATTCCCGTCAGCGCCCATGGAACCAACCCCGCCAGTGCGGCTGTCAACGGCTTCGATGTGGTTGAAGTCGCTTCAAACAGGAAGGGGCTGGTGGATCTGGATGACCTGAAGAGCAGACTCACCGATGAAGTCGCCGCCCTCATGCTGACCAATCCCAATACCCTCGGACTCTTTGAAGAGGATATCCTCAAGATCAGCGAAGCGGTCCATGAAGCAGGAGCCCTGCTGTACTACGACGGGGCGAACCTCAATGCGATCATGGGTAAAGCCCGCCCCGGTGACATGGGCTTCGATGTGCTCCACCTCAATCTGCATAAGACGTTCTCCACCCCCCACGGCGGAGGCGGCCCGGGCAGCGGACCGGTGATGGTCAACGATCTGCTCCGCCCATTTCTTCCGAAGCCGGATATCGTTTTGCGGGAAGGCGGGTACGCGTTCGATTGGGACCAGGCTGATTCGATCGGGAAGGTGAGCATGTTCTGGGGCAATTTCCTCGTCTTCCTGCGGGCGTATGTCTACATTCTCCGCATGGGCAGCGAGGGCCTTCGAGCCGCCGCAAATCATGCGGTGCTGAACGCCAATTACCTAGCGAAGAAACTGAAGCCTTACTATGAGATCCCCTATACCGGCGGAATCATGCACGAGTTCGTGATCAGCGTCAAAAACTACAAAGAGCAGTATGGAGTAACCGCTGAAGATTTCGCCAAAGCATTGATCGATGAAGGGTACCACCCCCCGACGGTGTACTTCCCCCTGATCGTTGATGAGGCGCTGATGATCGAGCCCACCGAAAGCGAAAGCCTCGAGAATCTGGATGCGTTCATCGATGCGATGATCCGAATCGCCAAAAGAGCGAAAAGCGATCCCGGCTCGCTGAAGAAGGCTCCGATCTCAACCCCCGTAGGCCGCCTCGATCAGGTGAAGGCCGTCAAGGAAGCGAGGGTCCGGTATTAGACAAGAGCCGAAGCCGCCTAGTAAATGTTGATAATTGCTCCTTCAGGGAGTATCCTAGGTGTATGAAAAGACTCCTAGTTACACAAGGTCTGCTGGTGGATACCGAGTGGACCCGGCATGCGGATATCCTCATTGAAGATGGGATTATCGTTCGAATCGCTCCGAAGATCGAGGTCAATGAGATTGACGGTCCGGTGGAGATCGTCCGAGCCGACGGACTGGCGATTCTTCCCGGCATCATCGATGCGCATACCCACTATCATCTGGAAAGCCGCAACACGGTTGCCGCCGATTCCTTTGCCGAAGGTTCGCGGGCTGCCGCCTATGGCGGTGTCACCACCGTGGTGGACTTCGCCGATGATGACAAAAAACGATCGTTATCGGTCAACGCCAAAGAACGGATTGCGGCGATGAGCGAGGGGATGGCGATTGATTTTTCCCTCCATCAAGGAATCTATTCCTACCGCCCGGATCTTAAAGACGAGCTGCTTGAACTCAAAGAGGTCGGCGTCAAAGTCATCAAGCTCTTCACCACCTACAAGAACGTCGGGTACATGATCGAAAAAGAAGAGGATTTGAAAAAGATCTTCGCAATCTGCAAAGAGCTCGATCTGCTTGTTACGATCCACTGTGAAGATGACGAGCTCATCCGGAGCGCTGAAAAAGCGTACAAGGGAGGCTATGCTCCCTCTTCTCACCCGATTCTCCGCCCCTCCGAAGCGGAAGCGGTCGCGATTCGAACGATGGGGAAGATCGCCCTTGAGGTCGGTATACCGATCTACATCGTCCATCTCTCCAGCAAGGCGGGTCTGGAGGCGGTTCGTGACCTGCGAAGACAAGGATTGCGGGTCATCGTCGAAACGGCTCCCCACTATCTGTTCCTGACCAATGAGAAGCTTGCGGGCAAAGACGGATCGTTGTGGGTGATGACCCCTCCGCTGCGGGAGGAAGAAGATCGATCGGCGTTGCAGGAAGCGTTGTTGAACGGGGAGATCCAAGTCGTCGCGACCGACCATTGCGCCTTCACGAAAGAACAGAAACTCTCCTCCAAGGACAGTCGAACGATCCTTCCCGGCATTCCCGGAAGTGAGGAACTGCTCTCGCTGGTCTATAACTTCGCCGCAAAGAGCGGACGGATCGGTCTTCAGCAGGTCGTGAATCTTCTCTCGACCGCTCCGGCGAAGGCGTTCGGCCTCTATCCGCGCAAAGGAGCTCTGCGGATCGGCAGTGATGCGGACTTCGTCCTCTTCGATCCCGACTACCAGTGGAAGATCAGTGATGCCGCCATCCACTCGGCAAGCGGATACAGCGCATATTCAGGCATGACCGTCGTCGGGAAGGCGATGATGACCTACTTCGGAGGCAGGCTCATCATGGGCGACGGGGTGTATCTCGGTTTAGCCGGCAACGGTGAATTTATTCCTCAACATGCTGTCGGACGCGGAAAAACGGTGATGCACTGATGATTGAAGCGATCTTGTTTGACATGGACGGGGTGTTGATCGACTCCGAACCGATCATCCTCCAAGCGGCGATGCAGCTCTTTGCCGACAAGGGAGTGATCGTCAAGAAGGAGGACTTCACTCCTTTTATCGGAACCGGTGATAAGCGATATCTTCTGGGGGTGGGGGAAAAGTACGGTCTTGGTCTGGACTTTGAAGTGGAGAAACTCGTTCTCTTTGCCCACTACGCTCGGATCGCGAAAGAAAGCGGACCGCTGGGGGGAGTCATCCGATTCATCACCAACGCCAAAAAGGCCGGACTGAAGATCGCCCTCGTTACCAGCGCCGTGCGGATGAAGATGCTCCTCAACTTGGAAGCGATCGGGGTCGATGAATCGATCTTTGACAAGGTCGTTACCGGAGATATGGTAAAACGCAACAAGCCGTATGGGGACATCTATCAGATCGCTTCATTGCTCTTGGGCATCGACGCAGACAAGTGCCTGGTTGTCGAAGACGCCCTCAATGGAACGGTCGCCGGAAAAGCCGCCGGTTGCACTGTCCTCGGATTGACCACCACCTTCGGAAGGGAGGAGCTTTTCGACAGCGGAGCGGATGCGGTAATGAGTACGCTCGACGAGTTTGAAGATTATTCCGACCTGGGAACGTTCAACGAGTTGCTTCGTAAGTATATCGGTTCGTACACCGGCACCCCGTTCGGGGCCAATATCATCGCCGATTCCGTCAAAGAGATGGATGAGAGCGTGCTCGGGGATGCGATCGATGCAGCGTTGAAGGTGCGTCTTCATGCATACGCACCATACTCGAACTATCAGGTTGGCAGCGCGATCGTAAGCTATCGGACCAAGAAGGTGTATCCGGGAGCCAATGTGGAGAACTCCTCCTATGGGGCGACGATCTGTGCCGAGCGCAGCGCCCTGCTGAGGGCGATCGCTGATGAAGGAGTGATCGGAATCGAGTGCCTCGTGGTGGTCAGCTCCGACTCTCCTCCGGCACCGCCATGCGCTCAATGTCTGCAAGTCCTCGCTGAATTCAGCAGGGGTGATACGACCGTCCATCTTCTGGATGTCGATGCGGCTGAAGGAAGAGACGGGGTGCATCTGGTTCGTCGCTTTGACGAGCTCCTTCCGCACCCCTTCATCTTCCCCTCTAAACGGCTTTAGTCCTGATTCTCGAGCGCCATGATTTTGTCGACCCGCCTTTGGTGGCGCTCACCTTCGAAGACGGCGTCGATGAATGCATCGAGAATATCTTCGACCTCTTCGCGATAGACTACCCGTCCGCCGAATGCGATGAAGTTCGCATCGTTGTGGCGTTTGGCCATCGTGGCGGTGTAGGTGCTGTGGACGAGGGCGCAACGAATTCCATCAACCTTGTTTGCACTGATTGATATCCCGATTCCCGTTCCACAAAGAAGAACTCCGAACTCGTATCCGCCTTTTTTAAACTCCGTTGTGGCCGCGACCGCCATATCCGGATAATCCACCGAATCCTCAGTTGCGGTGCCGAGGTAATTCACCTCATAGCCCATTTTCTTCAGATACTCTACCAGAGTAGCTGCCAACTCGACTGCACCATGATCATTAGCGATGACTACTTTAGGCATTACGATTCCTCCACTCTTTGATTCTATCCCAACAAGAGAGTATTTCCAATGAGAAGAAGATGGTTTGAACCATGAAGCAATGAGCTTTTCCGCAGAGGTTTTTCCTTTCCTCTCAGTTGTACGCCCCTCGATATTACGCTACGATAGGGGCAAAAGGAGAGGATAGTGGCAAAGATTTTCGTCAGCGGGCACAAGAACCCCGATATGGATTCGATCTGCAGCGCATATGCGTATGCCGAGCTGAAAAACAAGATCGATCCGGGCAATACCTATTTCCCCATTCGCTGCGGAAACCTCAATGAGGCTACCCGAGCTCAGTTCAATCGATTCGGGTTGATCCCTCCGCCATTCAAGCGGGATGTGCGAACCAGGGTCGCCAAGGTCATCGTCGAACCCGATGTCGCGATGTGCCCCGCCGATCCCGTCTACCGCTTGATCACCCTCTATAAAAACACAGAGCGCCAATCCGTTTTCCCGATCATGGAAGGAACACGCTTTATCGGCTTGATAACGATCGATGAGATCAGTGATTTCATTCTCAAGGAAAATCTGGGAAGCCGGCCGATCTACAACTTTCTCGTCAAAAACTTTGAAGTCGTCATTCCGGGATATTTCATAAAAAGGGGGAATGAGGAAACGATCAGGGCGCCTTTGGCGGTCGGAGCCAACAAGTTCGCGACCTATGAAAAAGTAATGAAGGGCTTTAAAGGACCGATGCCGATTCTCGTCGTCGGTGATCGGGAGCGGCACATCAGGAAAGCGATCGAACTGAACGTTCCGGCGATCGTCCTCACCGGAAGCCGCACCAAAACGATCTCGCAGATCGATTGGGACTCCTATGCGGGCAGCGTGTTCGTCAGCGAAACGGACACCGCCGAAACAATCAGGCTGCTCCGCTTGTGCGTACCGGTCAGTGAACTGCTGATAAAAAAACTTCCTTCGCTCCAAGCGGACATGCTCTTTGATGAAGCGCGGGCGTTCATGGCCAACAACGATTATAGAGAATTGCCGGTCTTCAGCGGCAAGGAGTATCGAGGCTATGTTTCCCGGCGCTCCTTCCTTGAAAAGCCGATGACCAAGCTGATCATGGTCGACCATAATGAAAATGATCAGGCGATCACCGGAGTGGAGGAGGCTGAGGTGGTTGAAATCGTCGATCATCACCGCCTCGGAGCGGCGAAGACCCGCAACCCGATCTTCATCTGCTGCGAGCCCCTCGGCTCGACGTGCACGATCGTCTACAAGCTTTTCATGCGCCACAACGTTGAAGTGTCGAGCGATATCGCCAAAGTCCTCCTTTCGGGAATCGTCAGCGATACGATCATGCTTAAAAGCCCCACCACGACATTCGAAGACTACACCGCAGTCCAGGATCTTCTCTCGATCGCCGGAGTGGATGATATGTATACATTCGGGGAAACGATGTTCTCCGGAGGGGCTTCCCTAGCTAAAAGCGATGCCAGGGTGATGATCGAGGGAGACTTTAAGCGCTATCGAGAAAGCGGAGTCGACTTTGGCATCGGGCAAAGCGAAGTAACCACGCTCGATGACGTCGAGGATTATCGCACTCGGTATCTTGAGGAATTGGAAACGGTCAAGAAAGCGTACAACCTCGATTGGGCGCTCTTTTTGATCACCGATGTGGTCAAAGAGAACTCCGTGCTGCTCCTTACCCGAATGCCGATCGCCGAGCAGAAGCTTGCCTATGAGAAAGCCGGTGAAGGGATGTACTTATTGCCGCAAGTGCTTTCCCGAAAAAAGCAGCTGCTGCCTGAGATCATTCGGGTGATCCAGGAGTAAGACGTCAGCGGATCTCGCTGATCGTGTTGATTGAAGGAATCGTTTTAAGGGTCTTGATGATCTTCTTGAAGTCATCCTCCTGCTGGACCTCCATCGTGAAGGTTCCCATCAGCCTGCCTTCCTCATCATCCTGAAGGCGACCCTCGATCAAATGACCCTTGTATTTCTTGAGCGCGCCTTCGATTTCTCCGAACAGATCGTAGGTGCGCTTGCTCGTCACGGCAAACCGTTTGGTCAGTTTGGGGAATTCCGTTTCCCATTCGACATCGATCGATCGGTCTTTCACCTCGGTCATGTTTTTGAGGTTGGGGCAATCGGTGCGGTGAACGATGATGCCCCGGCCCCGGCTGACGTAGCCGATGATGTCATCGCCTCTGACGGGGTTGCAGCATTGAGCGATGTGGATCATCATGTTCTTCTCATCCCCGACCCGGAATTTCATTCGAGAAGGATCGACGTGTTGGCGGATGATCCCATCATCGTCCCCTTCGACCGGCGGTTGTTCGGGGCGCCTCTTTTCGATTTTCGCCTGAGCCTGTTCGATCTCTTTGCGTTTGGCGATGATCTGCTTATCGATGAGGATATTCTCATCGTACTTGTTCAGCCACGCCCGAATCTTCTTCCGGGCGCTGTTTGTCTGAGCATAGCGCAGCCAATTCACGTGCGGCCGGGCGTTCGGGCTGGTGAGGATCTCGATGACCTGAGTGTTCTTCAACGGAGCATTGAGGGGGATGATCGATCCATCCGCTTTCGCCCCGGTGGTCCGGTTTCCGACCTCGGTGTGAATCTGATAGGCGAAGTCCAAAGCGGTGGCGTTCTTAGGCAGTTCGACGATGTTCCCTTTGGGGGTGAACACGTAAATCGTATCCCGCAGCAGATCCCCTTTGATATCATCCATGTAGGATTCGCTGTTTTCAATTTCACTGGACCATGCTTTGAGCTTGCTGACGATCTTGGTGAATTGCTCATTGTCCATCTGCGCCCAATTGCCGCTGTCACTGCCCGTTTCCGCTTTGTAGGACCAGTGGGCGGCGACCCCGTATTCGGCGGTAAAGTGCATTTCATGGGTACGGATCTGGATCTCAAGGAGTTTTCCGTCGAGCGCCATCACGGTGGTGTGAAGGCTTTGGTAGTTGTTCGCTTTCGGCATCGCGATATAGTCTTTGAAACGTCCTTCGATCGGTGGCCAGAGGCGGTGGACGACCCCAAGAATCGTGTAGCAATCGATCACCGTGGTACAAAGAATCCGCACTCCGAGGATATCGAAGATCTCATCGATCTCCTTTTTCCGCTTTTTCATCTTCATGTAGACGGAGTAGGCGTGTTTGGCACGGCTGGTGACCAATACATCGGCGATGTTTGCGTCTCCGCATGCTCGGTAAATCGATTTCTCCACCCGAGCCAAGTAGGCGGTCTGCTCACTCTTTTTCGATAAGAGGTATTCCTGAATGTGGTTGTATGTATCGGGTTTGAGGGTCTTCAGACTGAGATCCTCCAGCTCATCCTTCATCCAGGAAATACCGAGACGGTCCGCCAAGGGCGCGTAGATATCCAACGTATCGTTGGCGATTTCTCGGGCTCGTTCATGTTTAAGATGGTGAAGCGTTCGCATGTTATGCAGCTTGTCGGCGAGCTTGATGATGATGACCCGGATGTCTTCACTCATCGCGAAGAACATCTTTCGAATCGTTTCCGCCTCTTGGACCGATTTGCTCATCGTCTTGATGTTGGCGATCTTCGTTTCGCCCTCCACCATGTCTGCTACCGCTTTTCCAAAGAGTTTGACCAGTTCCTCGTAGGTGGTATCGGTGTCTTCAAGGGTGTCATGGAGGACTCCGGCACAGATTGTGTCGGCGTCCATCTTCAATTGGATGAGAATCTCACCGACAGCCAGGGGATGAATGAGATACGGCTCGCCGCTGGCACGCATTTGACCCTCATGCTTGGAGGCGGCGAACGTCGCCGCAGCTAAGATCTTCTCCTGATCTTCCTGTGGATATTTGAATGCTTTTTGAATGAATCGCTCAATCAGCTGCGCATTCACGTTCGTACTCCCCAGACAACACGTTCCAACCCTTGAAGGTCGCGTTCTATCGTTATATTCGTAAAGCCATGCTTTTCAAAAAGCTCGGCCACCTTCCTTGCCTGGCGATAGTCGCATTCGACAAAGAGCGAACCGTGGTTCGAACTTTGCGCGACCAGCGCCCTGATGACATCCAATCCGTCTTTTCCGAACCCTCGAAGGGCAAGAGCCGGTTCATATGTGACACTTCGATCGACCGCCGCCACCCACTCATCGGTGAGGTATGGGGGGTTGCTCACGATAATACCATATTTTCGCCCAAGAGGAAGCAGGTCGCTTGCAATCGTTTCAAGCTCCCGGTCCAGTATCCTCCGACTGTTGATTCGGGCGACGTCCAAGGCATCGGAGCTGATATCACTCAAGAGTACCCTACATCCAAGCTCGGAAGCGAGAGTGATGCCTACCGCACCGCTGCCGGTACCCACGTCGATGATCGGATCTTCACAGGAAACAAGACCGTTCTTGATTGCTTCAAGGACCGCATCGATGAGGATTTCCGTATCCGGACGGGGGATGAGCACCCGTTCATCAACGTAGAACGAGCGCCCGTAGAACTCTTTAGAGCCGATTATATAGGCGATCGGTCGTCCTTCAAGGCGTTGATTCCTCAGGTTCTCAAGGAGCTCGAGCTGGTGACCGGAGAGCTCTTCGGCTGCATTGACGATCTGTCGGCTCTGATCGTATCCGGTCGCATGTTCAAGAAGGAGGCGGGCATCCAGATCGGGGGTGTCGCTGATTCCCTGTTCAATGAAGAGGTTCTTCGTTTCAGCGCTCCACGCTTTGAAGGTCATCCTATGCCTCGGCAAGTGCGGCCTCTCCGCTGGCGATTTTCAGCGGTTCGATCACTTCATCCAGATTGCCGGCCATGATCGAATCGAGCTTGTACAGGGTGAGGTTTATCCGGTGGTCGGTGAGGCGGTTTTGAGGAAAGTTGTAGGTGCGGATCCGCTCGCTCCGATCCCCTGAGCCCACTTGGCTCTTCCGGTCCTCCGCCCGTTCTTTCGCCTTCTTCTCCTCTTCCATTTCAAAGAGTCGGGAGCGAAGCACCCGAAGCGCTTTCGCCCGGTTTTTGATTTGGCTTTTTTCATCTTGGCAGATGACCACGAGACCGGTGGGAAGGTGGGTCATCCGAACCGCGCTGTCGGTAGTGTTGACGCTCTGCCCGCCGGGACCGCTTGAGCGCATCGTTTCGATTTTCAGATCTTCCGTGCGGATTTCGATATCGGTCTCTTCCGCTTCAGCGAGCACCGCGACGGTGACCGCCGAGGTATGGATTCTTCCTCCGCTTTCCGTTTCCGGAACGCGCTGAACGCGGTGGACGCCGCTTTCATACTGAAGCGATGCGTATACGTCCTTCCCGCTGATCGAAACGATCAGTTCCTTGTAACCGCCGATTCCCGTCTCATTGGAGGAGAGGATATCCATCTTCCAGGAGCGAGTGTCGGCATAATGCGAATACATCCGAAACAGATCGGCGGCGAAGAGAGCCGCTTCGTCTCCGCCGGTGCCTGCCCGAATCTCCATGATGATGTCTTTTCCCGCCAGCGGATCGGGGGGAATCAGAAGCAGTTTCACCTTGGTGGTGGTTTTCTCCAACGCATTTTCCAGACTTTCGAGCTCTTCACGGGTCAGGGCGATCATCTCGCTGTCCGTTTCCTCTTTCAGCAGTTCTTTCGCATCGGCGATCTGATCGGCGATCTCCTTTAGTCGTGTCAGCTCATCAACGATCGGCTGGAGCTGACTGCGCTCTTGGGCGAGCTTCTTGTAGAGATTCATATCTTTCATCGTCGCGCCGTCGGCGAGTTGAACATCGATCTGTTCCAATTGACTTTGGTATTCGGCTAACTTCTCAAGCATAGAGGAAGTATACAAAAGGAGGTTTGCTTTGCATAGCTGGGCGTATTATCCGAAAATCTTCGCTTCAAGAGCGATGCCGTACTCTTTCAGCTCGGCAAGGATCTGCTTCTCTTGCGGCGTGACATCGATCGACTCAAGCTTCTCTTCGATGCTCCGATAGAAGAACTTCCACGTCATTTTACCATCACCCGGCGGATTGAGGGTACGATTGGCGCAATGGCTCATCCAACGTGTATACTCCTCTTCGGTGAACGCATCCGGCCAGTTCCGTCCTACGTGCCGGAAGAGAAGGTTGCAGAACCGGGGGTCCTGGACCCGGTTGAGAAAGCTCATCTTCTCGCTCGGCTCCGCGCGACGAAGGGTTTCAAAAACCTGCTGGTCCCGAGTGGTGAAGAATGCATCATAGAGTTGGTAATCGACATCATCGACCCGTTCAAAGGTGTCTTTCATCCGATGGATCGTGGCAAGCACGTTCGGATGGGTCCTGATGTACGCGGCTCGTGTCGCCGCGAGAGCGGAATCGATTCCCAGTTTTTTTTCCAACTCCTTCGTGAGGACGTTCACAGGTGATATGAACGGGCATTTGTTGATCGAGATGGTGAAAACCCCGGGCACGGTCATCAGCGTCTCCTCCGCCGCTGACAGGAGCGGCTCCACGTCACAGCTCAGATCGAAGCATACGACCGCATTGGAGTTGGTCTTGAGGTAGGTAAGCGGAAGAATGAGCCGGGTATTGCCATGTTCCGAGGAGAAGAGCGGGTTCGTGTGCAGAGCGAGGGATGTATGCTCGCCGCCAAAGGGGGCTTTAAGCAGTCTCTTCACCCTGTTTTTCGAGCGGAGATCATAGGAATACCGGTAGAGCCTCGGCTGCTTTTCCTTGATGAGGCGGGCGATCGCGATCGTTGCCCGGACGTCGACCAGCGCATCGTGCGCCCCGACCTGATCGATCCCGTTCGCCTCGGTCAGGGCGGTGAGCCGAAACACGGGACGGTTCAGTTCATTGCGTTCAGGCCATCGGATTCCATCCGGCCGCAAATCGTAGGTTGCACGGACCAGATCGATGATATCCCACCGGGAGTTGTTGTTTTCATACTCTCTTCGATAGGGATCGAAGAAGTTCCGATAGAGGGCGTTTCGGATGAACTCATCGTCAAATCGGACTGAATTGAAGCCGGCGACGGTCGTGTTTGGCCTGCTGAACTCGTTGTTGATGATTTGGATGAACTCCGCTTCGATGACACCTTTCTCGTTCACCTCCTGAGGCGTGATGCCGGTTACCAGGCAGGAAAGAGGATCGGGGAGGTAATCATCGCTGAGTCTGCAGTAGAGGATGATCGGCTCTTCGATCTGCTGAAGGTCCAGATCGGTCCGAATCGCGGCGAATTGGGCGATCCGGTCCCCCCGGCTGTCGAGACCGAACGTTTCAAGGTCATACCAAAGAATTGACGGTTTATTCATTGCTTCAGTGTATCACACCTCTTCTTCATTGTCTTAAGCGATCGTTCCCATTATGATACGAACAAGATGAAACAACGAATCATTGGATTTTTTCTCATCCTTCTCGTCATTCTTTTCCCGCTCACTGCGGCAAAACCGAGTGAGCGGGATATCCTTATCGCGGTTACCGCGATAAGCGACGCCACGATTGCCAACGTCGCCGCGTTTCTCAACACCCCCGCATTGAACCTGCCCGGATCGGTGTTTGAAAAAGAGGTTCGAGCTACGCTTCCGAAAGCGCTCGAACTGAAGGAAGCCGATTTAGGCATCTATCGGAAAACCTACCAATCGTTAAACAAGCCCCAAAGCAACTTCCTGCTCTCGCTGCTCCAAAGCGCCAGGGGTCCGTTGAACGATGTTGCTCTTCTCTTCCTCGATACCCATGAATGGGAAGTCGGACACGTTTCGCTTACCGGACGGGTGAGCACCGATTGGGGAGAGGGCGTTACATTGGCGAGTCTGATGAGCAAAGTGGTTACCGGAGAAGCGATCGATCCGATCGAGGCGGTCGTTGACGTAAAAGCTATCGGCACTCGGTTGAGCACCGATGTTTCAATTCGCGGTTCGTTCTTGCTTTTTACCGATCAAGAGGGGTATTTTGTAATCGAACCGAGACAGCTGACAGTGAATGGAGAGTAGGAAATGCAAGAGATCGTCCAAAAGACCGAAGAGTTCCTCAATCGTTACAAGATCGATGCCGATCAGATTGATATGGATCAATTGATCACATCGTTCTTGTCGGAGATGGAGAAAGGTCTTGCAGGTGATCGACGCTCATCCCTGAAGATGATTCCAACCTATACCACGACAAGCGAAACCATACCGGCCGATCAGCCGGTCATCGTGATCGATGCCGGAGGGACCAACCTGAGAACCTGTCTCGTCCGATTCGATCAGGAGAAAAACCCCCGCATCTCGGAGTTCAAGAAAACCTCGATGCCGGGGGTGAAAAGCGAGGTGACGGCGAAGGAGTTCTTTGCGATCATCGCAGATGAGGTGGAGCGACTCATCGACCTGAGCGATCGAATCGGATTCTGTTTCTCCTACGCCGCCGAAATCACCCCAGATCGGGATGGGATTCCCTTGGTGTTCTCCAAAGAGATCAAAGCGCCCGAGGTGATCGGGATGCCGCTTGGCAAAAGCCTGCTTGCCGAGCTGGCTCGTCGCGGACATGATGTGAGGAAGAAGAAAGTCGCCGTATTGAACGATACGGTGGCGACGCTCCTCGCCGGCCAGGGAACTCCGAGTGAAGTTCCCTATAGCGGCTATGTCGGCTTTATTCTCGGTACGGGGACGAACACCGCCTACATTGAGTCCAATAAAAAGATCGTCAAGCTTTCCGCCGACCCCTCCAAAACCCAGATCATCAACATCGAATCGGGGAATTTCGACTACTGTCCCGGTCCCTTCGACCGGAAGTTCTTCGACTCAACCAAAGAGCCTGACCAATATCATCTTGAGAAGATGATCAGCGGCGCCTATCTGGGGCCGATCTGCGGCTCCATCATTACCGAAGCGATTCATGCCGGGCTTTTCTCCGAGACCTTCGGAGGGCGCTATGCAGAGCGAATCCAAACGCTTTCGACGACCGTGATGAGCAACTATCTCGAGATGCCGTTCAATTCCGGCTATGAGCTCGTTCAGTGTGTCGAAGGCGATGATGGTGATGCGCATGTTCTTTGGCTGATCATCAACGCCGTCATCGAACGGGCGGCGAAACTGACCGCGGCGAATCTCACATCAACGATCCTCAAGAGCGGATCGGGGACCGATCCCCGGAAACCGGTGTGCATCAACGCCGACGGCACGACCCTCTACAAGACCGAATACCTTCTTGAGTACACGAATTTCTATCTCCATCACTACCTGCAGCGTAGACACAAGCGCTACTACCGCTTCGTCCGAATCGATGATTCACCGACGATCGGCTCGGCGGTAGCGGCGTTGGGGCTGTAACTACGATTGGAGGGCTCGGGTGATGATAAGGCGGTGAAGCTCCAAGAGGTAGTCATGCCGATTCGCATGATCACCTTTGCAGTCGACGAGCAGCCGGAAGATCGGTTCCGTTTTTGAACCTCTCATCCACAGAAAATCGGTCATCACGTTCTCATCGTCATACAATCCGACTTTAAAGCCGCCGTTATAGGGAGGAATCCGGTATGCCGGACCGCTTCCGATCCGCTCCTCCGTTCCTTCCGTCTGGATGATCTTGTAGGAAGTGATGCCGAAGCTGTTGAACAGGATCTGATCACGAACGAAGAGCTCTTCAAAGAACTCCTCGTACCGAGTCTTCAGCAGACCGTGTTCGATGTTCACCTGGAGCTGCGCCAAGGAGGAGTATGCTCCTGTGGTGATATAGGAAGGAAGGGAACGGATCAGGCGATCGAGCGTCAACGAGGCGGGCTGCTCCTGCCCCGAAAGGGTGAACCACAGCCTGCTCAGCTCCTCCTGGTTCAAGAGTTTCGCCAAAGAGAGCAGAGTGTTCAACGGGTCGCGGACCTTTGCGGGGTGGGAGATGTTCCCTCCGTTCGAGCCTTCGCCGAGGATCGGAATGATGTATCCTTCTTTTCGTTTGAGATCGGCAAGCTCCACGACGTTCGCTTCGCCTACTTCAGCCCGAAACACCTTCGCTCCGAAAGAGCAGGCGATATCATCGACGCGATTGGAGGTCGGCCCGTTGACGACGACCGCCAAGGGGGCCTTGGGATCGGCGAGCCGGCTTTGAGCGAGCTCGGAGAGGACGACGAGCGCAAAGAGGGATTGAGCCTCCAGGATCGTCGCTTCTTTCTTGTCGTTGATGTATACGATATTGCCACGATCTCCATCATTATCGGGGACATACCCGAGGACGAACGCGGGGTTCTTCCGATGAAGGGTTTTCAATGATTCCATGCAGAGAGTGAGGTTCTTCCCTTCGGGAACGATCGGGTGGACCACGTCACCCGGGGTATCGTGCATGAACTCAGTGGCGATTCCAAGCTCCGTGAGCAGGAAGCGATCGATCGAGCAGCTGCGCGCCGAGCCGTTCAGTTCACCGAGGATTCCAAGCGGTTTGCGTTGATGTTCGAGTCTCATCGTTTCGATGAATTGAGCATGGACTTTCCCTTCCCTGCTTTTGGTCGCGATCGTCAAGACCAGGGTGCGATACCGCTCTGCGCTTTTCTGCCGTTCACACGCAACCTGCTCAAGGGTCTTTTTATAGATCTGTGGGTCAAGGGCTTGGGCGTATGTTTGGAGAAGGGAGAAGCACTTCAATCCGTTTCCGACCAACTCGCGAAAGCGCTCGGCGAGGCGTTCGGCGTCTTTGGGGCCATACACACCCCCTTCCTTGCCGAACTTGAACCCGTTATGACCGATCGGATTGTGACTTGCGGAGATGTAGAAGAACGCATCGGTCTCTTCGGGACGGAGGTTGGTATCCGCCATGATCTGGGGCGCTGCGGTGATGAAGAGGTAGCGGACATCCACTCCCAGGGAAAGGAGGGTATGGACCACGATGGAACCGAGGTGCGTTCCGGTCGGACGGGCATCGAGACCGACAAGAATCGTCGGTTTTTTCTTGCCCACGTGCTGGTAGAGGGCATACGCCGCCAACGCCGCCAGGATCCGATCCGGAGCATTGACGGTCGGATCGGAATCTTCTTCATTTCCGCTGGGAGCGAACACTTTCCGCCAACCGGATGAAGAGATGATCATGCTCTTATATGCATCAGCCAAAGCCTCCTCGGAGGGAAGCGGGAACACCAAGGGATTCGTCTGCCAGTCTGCAATGATTCGATCGCTCTGAGTATCGTGAATAATCATGTCCTGAAGTGTACCATATATTGTCAGCAAAGAGGATGTAGGATAGGGTAGAACCATGCAAAAGACGTGTGCCGCAATTCATGATCTCGCCTCATATGCAAAAAGCTCGCTGACGGTCGTCCTTCCCGCCCTCGAAGCGCTTGGCGTGGAGGTGTCCCCGCTGCCCACCGCTCTGCTCTCTTCGCAGAGCGACGGATTTGATTCCTACTTCTTCCAACCGCTTACCGAGGAGATGAGGGCGATCATCGCCGAATGGCAAAAACTCGATCTGATGTTTGATTCGATTTACGCCGGCTTTCTCGGTTCCGCCGAGCAGGTGAGCCTCATTACTGAATTCATCCATTTCCATCGAGCCAGAAAGAACCCGCCGCTGGTCCTCGTCGATCCGGTGATGGGCGATGATGGCGATCTGTACGGGCCGATGGAGGAAGAGCACATCGATGCCATGAAGAAGCTCATCACCGAAGCGGATTATATCTGTCCCAACGTTACCGAAGCGGCGCTGCTCCTAGGCTATCCCTATCAGGAAAGCTTTGATGAACAAACGATTCTCAGGTGGGCGAAAGAGCTGGCGAACCAAAGCAATGCAACGGTCGCGATCACCTCGGTTCCCGTCGATGGGAAGATGGCGGTCGCCTGCAGCGATGCGGACGGCTCATACCTTGTCTGCTACGACCAGGTCGATGCCTCCTATCCGGGGAGCGGCGATCTCTTCGCTTCGATTCTCCTTGCCTATCTCCTAAATAAGGACTCCTTCCGATTAAGCGTAACGAAAGCCGCCCAGCTTACCGCGCTGGCGATCAAGAAGACTCAGAACCTCGGGTATTCCTATCGTCATGGGGTGTCGGTTACCTCGATTACCGGGGAATTAGCGATGAATCGAATTGAAAGTAAACAGGCCTAACAATATATGATAGGAATATAAATCATTTATATATAAATAATAATTAGATATTAATAGTCACGCATAGATATCAATTCTATTGGGAGAGGGTTCAATTTTACCAATTAGTTAGGGTTCCTGTCTAATTAGTGGCTGGCGTATCCCAACGAGAAATCTCCAACCAGTTTATAGAGATTTCCGTCCTTTTTCACCTCGATCTTTCGATCGGGAAAAAAGACGGGCAGTTGGGTTCTGAGGTATTCGATTCCATCCTCTTCGATCTCCCGGCGGATGATCGGCGGGACGTCCTGAAGAGTTCGTATCTCGATTACGACGATATAGCCTCGGCCCAGATCACTGCCATATCCGGCGGTGAATTGGGTTCCTATCGAAAACAGCCCATCTTGGGAAGCGCTGGCGGTAGTTCCTCGTTTCGGCCGGTTGGGATGACGGACGAAGTAGTCGTGGTATCGATCTTCCAGATAATCGTCAACTGCGTGACTGAGCTCAAGAAGAGTTTGTTCAAAGGCGATTTGTTTAGGGTGACTACTCATGAGCCCTCTCTTCCAGGCGGACATGATCAAACGTGGTTCGCTTCAAGAGGGCAGCTAAAAAAGCGAGAATCTTCTCTTCATTCTTTGCATAGATCTCATGAGCATCATCGTACAGGTCTTCAAGCATCCTCGGATCGGTTTCATCCATCTTATAGTCGCGTCGCGCTTCTCCGTGTACTCGCGTATAGGTGAGATCGGGAATCGCCCGGGCGATTGAGTCAACGACCTGCAGTTGAGCGTTTGCATAGATCTTTTGAATCGGCGCGCCTTTGGTCGGGTCTATCCAGCCGATCACACCGGTACCCGCTCCATCGATTTTAAAGGTATAGTTCATGCTTGCGGTCGAAAGGGAAAGGACGTGGAAGTGGGTGGCATCGGGATACAATGTCTTAGCTTCCTGATAGGCGAACAGCGATGGGTTGTTCGCGATGACGCCGCCGTCTATCAAGCGCACCGTTCGCTGCTTCTGACGATCATATAAAACCGCAGGTCTGAAATACGTCGGAGCTGCGCTGGTCGCCCGACCCGCTTCCCAATACAGGAAGGAACCGCTGTTGTAGCTTGTCAGATAAAACGGCTGTCCTTCATCGCTGTCATAGGCGACGATCAAGGTCGGGACCATCGCTTCCTTCAGCGGGGTATTGCCGAACATTTCAAAAAGAAAGCGCTCCAAGGGCTGTTCGTCATACTTGTCCACGAACATCTGCCCGATGCGTCTCGTCTGGCTTTTAGGGAAAATGGTGGAACCGCGCTCAAAATACAACTCTTCCAAGGCGCTGAGATCGATCGACGAAGGAATCGTTCCTATGTAACGCTGCTTGGGCTTTCCACCAAAGAATCGTCGTCCCTTAATGTCTTCATAGACAGGAATTGCATCTTTACCGTCGCCAGGCAGATTGGATTTGGACGCGGGAACGCTCAAGCCGAGAGCCAACAGACCGCCGGTCGAAGTTCCTGCGATCAGATCAAAGTAGGCATACAGGGGAATGTTCGACCCCTGAGCCTCAAGCTGATGGGAAATCTGGCCGAGAATCGTTGCAGGAACGATTCCGCGCATTCCACCCCCGTCGATTGAAAGGATGAATCGATGTTCTTCATGAGGTTTTGGTTTGCTCGATGATAAAAATGGCCAGAGCATGATGTTCTAAGAGTGAGCATTTTTCCGATTCTGGTCAAGCGACGGCTAAAAATATGAACTATAGGGGAGATAATATACCGAACAAAGAATGATATAAACAGTGAAGCATGAGGTGTTTCTTCTCTCTCATTTCAGCTATGATACGCCTATGAATCCCTATGAAGCGTGCGCACTCTGTCCTCATCGATGTCTCGTCAACCGTCTGGAAGGGGAGAGGGGGGTCTGCAATGAATCCTCGAAAGTGAGAATCGCCTGGGCTGGCTTGCATCGAGGTGAGGAGCCGCCGATAAGCGGCGAGGCCGGATCGGGGATGATCTTCTTCAGCGGCTGTCCGCTTCATTGCTCATACTGCCAAAACTGTCAAATATCTTCCCGTGAAGGCTATGGAATAGAGATCGGCATCGAAGCATTGAGCACCCTGATGCTCGCTTTGCAGGAAATGGATACGAAAACGCTCAATCTGGTCACCGGAACCCATTTCATTCCTTCGATCGTCGAAGCTCTCATCTTGGCAAAGCAGAAGGGATTGGCGCTGGACGTGGTCTGGAACTCCTCCGGTTTTGAGACGATCGAAGGTCTTTCCCTGATCGATCCGTACATCGATCTCTACCTCATCGACCTTAAAACTCTCGATGAACGGGTGAGTAGACGGTTCTGCGGCAGCGTCCGATACCAGCGATCGATTATCCAAGTGTATGACTATCTCATTCGTCGGCGAAGGACCACCTTCATCGATGAGGAGGGGCTTCTGAAAGGGGTACTGGTCCGACACCTTCTCTTTCCGGGTGGGTGAATTGGAAGCCACGGAAGAAGTCCTTCGGTATTTTGCGCGCCATCTCAAAGAGAGGATGTATCTGAGTCTGATGGTTCAATTTGAAGATCCGAAAAAAACGAATCAATTTCC
>Ga0116182_1001650_pt1 | contig 22813 bp, 19 predicted proteins | sample AD_UKC077_MetaG_FD_89805 | JGI IMG/M metagenome (GOLD analysis project Ga0116182, IMG submission 89805) | Active sludge microbial communities of municipal wastewater-treating anaerobic digesters from USA - AD_UKC077_MetaG | ecosystem: Engineered > Bioreactor > Anaerobic > Digestate | place: USA...
CAGACGTGAAACCTCGTCTAATTTCATCGTCGGTGCGGCCTCGTCCTGGACAAATACCTTGAAAATGAATTTGTCTAGGATGAGGCCTCACCGAAGATGATATTTGACGAGGTTTCACGTCTGCTTACCGACAAAGAGTACAGAAGTACCATGAAGAGCGATTACACCGCTTTGCGAGAGGTACTCGGAAGTTCCGGCGCTTCATGCAAAATAGCCCGTAAAATGATTGATTTATTGAAAGAAAATAATGTGAACAAATAATATTTTGCACTATGGCAAAAAGAATAAAAGTTTATAAATATCAGGGAGCCGGTAACGATTTCGTTATCATTGACAACCGTGATGGGTCTGTTAAACTGGATGATTCACAGATTAGATGGCTCTGTGACCGGAGATTCGGCATAGGGGCTGATGGAATGATGCTACTTGGAGCCGGTGACGAGTATGACTTCACTATGCGTTACTTCAATTCTGACGGATTTGAGGGTACGATGTGTGGCAACGGGGGAAGGTGTCTCGTAGCTTTTGCAGCTCACAGGGGCATAAAACGCTTTGAATTTACAGCAATTGACGGTTATCACCGTGCAGAAATGCTCGAGTATGGCAACTATCGTTGCATTGTTCGCCTAAAGATGAGAGACCTCCTTCCTGATAAAGAGGGCAATTCTCCCATTACAATCTATCCCGAGGGTTATTTTCTCGATACGGGATCAGACCATTTCGTAATTTTTGTAGATGATGTAATGAATTATGATGTGGACGGTGAGGGTAAAAAGTGGAGATGGGCTGAGCGTTTTCCCAAAGGTACAAATGTTAATTTCGTAGAAATAGTTCCGGATAAGATCAAAGTCAGGACATACGAAAGGGGAGTGGAGGCGGAAACTTTTGCCTGCGGTACGGGAGTAACAGCTGCTTCAATCGCCTCTTTTGTCCGTGGAGATGAAGGTTTTACAACTTCAGGGAAAAGGGTGAGGTTCGAAATTCAAGCCCTGGGAGACTATTTGGCTGTTGATTTTCTTCCCCTCGATGGTGGGAAGGGATTTGAGGATATCTGGCTCACAGGTCCGGCTACATTTGTGTTCGAAACCGAAGTTGAACTCTAGAGTTTATTTCTTACCTTTGTAAGACAAACCCTTGATTTATGGCAAATTTCCGATATATGGGCATAAAGAGAAAAGTCCTTTTGGGATGCATTGTCCTTGCTCTTATTCTGCTGATCTCGAGCTCCATATCGATGTTCGAGTTTACAAGGATGAACGATCATGTTACAGAACTTATTTCTGATAATACCAAGAGCATAGAGATCTCGAGAGAACTTCTCGCGAAGGCGGAAGAGTACAATCTTCGTCTGATGCATCTGGTTGTCGGTGAAGTGGCTGAAGAGAGTATAGAGGTAATCAACGATGACGAATTTATCTCATTTTTCAGCGGTATAAGGGAGAGTTTTGTAACCGAACAGGATAAGGCTAATGCCGATTCGGTGATGTATGCCTTTACAGCCTATATGCATGTCGTGCGTGAAGCATCAGATATATGGTTCATTAGTAGCGACGATATCCGCAAAGAGTGGTATTTCAACCGCTTGCAGCCTGTTTATGCTAAACTCAATGCTTATATTGCAAAACTTACCAATGATAGTCAGGATGCATTGATTCTTAATTCACAGTCGCTCCAGGATAATTTTTACCGCAGTCTCATGCCCGGTCTGATCTCAGCATTGCTGGGTTTTCTCATGGTGCTACTCTTCAATTACTATCTGAACTATTATCTGATCAATCCGCTTCTTAGAATATCCCATGGCATTAAAGGCTACCTTAGCTTCAATAAGAATTATGATGTCAAGGTAGAGGGTAAGGATGAACTTGCCGAGCTTAATGATCGTGTCAAAGACATAGTAGATATTAATAAATCTGCAAAAAAACGGAGTTGATGAATGCCGGCGTCATATCCAGATATGTTGGAATCGCGCTGATATGCAACGCCTTCTTTATGTTGCTTTCTGCCGCTGTCTCAGCTATCTATGGCTTTGACTCCTCATTCAGCCCACTTCTCGTGAGTTGTTTTTTGACTTGTCTTTTCGGAGTCTTTCCACTGATATTTGTAAGAGGAGGACGTGACATCAATACCCGTGAAGGACTGGCCATCCTTTTGTTGGCTTGGTTTATCTCTTGTCTCTTCGGAATGTTGCCATATGTGCTCTGGGGAGGGGACTTTACCTTGATAAATGCCTGGTTTGAGAGTGCTTCCGGTTACACGACTACTGGTGCAACCATTCTCAGTGAGATAGAATCACTGCCTCATGGCTTGCTCTTCTGGAGATCTTCCACACACTTTATAGGCGGTTTGGGAGTGGTTGTCTTTATAATCATGTTTCTTCCTGCGGTTGGGACGGTAGGTTTCAGGATGTCGAAAATGGAAGTAATGGATGTTTCCAGGAGCAATTTCAGATACAGGTTCAAAAAACTTATCCGTGTTTTTGTGACAGTATATCTGGCTATTACGGTCCTCTCTTTCGTGGCACTGCTACTGTCTGGAATGTCACCTTTTGATGCCATCAATCACGCCTTCAGTGTTGTCTCAACAGGGGGATTCAGTACGCGTAACCTCTCCATTGCGGCTTATGATTCTCCTTTAATAGAGTTTGTCTTGATACTGTTCATGGTGGTATCATCCATCCATTTCGGCTTGATATATGCCTCTTTTGCTACCAGGTCGGCAAAGATATTCAAAGATCCGGCAACCAAGTTTTATCTGATGACCATACTGATCTCCTCTGTGCTTGTTGCCATCAGTCTAATGCTGAGAGGAGGTGAAACGAGCCTCTTCCAAGCACTTCGTAACGGCACTTTTGCCGTGGTCTCCACAATGAGTACCACCGGATTTGCGATTAGTGACACCTCAGTATGGCCGATACTTTCCATACTGGTCATGTTATACATATCTGTGCAGTGTGGTTGTTCCGGATCTACGTGCGGCGGCGTTCGTTCAGATAGAATGTTGCTTATATTCAAGGGGGTAAGAGTGCAACTTGCCAGGATGGCTCACCCAAATGCAGTACTACAGGTCAAGTCAGGTGGACAGGTAGTTGACAAGGAGTTGATCCCAAGTGTTTTTACTTATCTTTTCTTATATCTATTTGTTGTACTCGTCGGCTCGGTAATATATGTGATGACCGGTATGGATCTTATGGAGTCTGTGAGTTCTTCTATATCAATGATGAGCAATATCGGTCCCGCTTTTGGTAAATTTGGTTCGATGGCCAATTATGCCGATGCGTCACAGGTCGCAAAATTTGCTATGGCTATCCAGATGATAGTAGGTCGTCTCAGTATCTATCCTGTATTACTTATATTCACTCTATTCAGGAAAAGATTTTGATGGCAGCAGAGGAGTATCTCATAGAGAAAATAACAGAGAAACTGGGATATGAGCCCACTGCCTGTCAACAGGAATTGGTAGTCTCTCTGGCGCGTTTCACCATCGAATATGATACTTGCGACCTGATGCTGGTAAGCGGATATGCCGGTACCGGCAAAACTTCCGCAATCGCCGCTTACGTCAAGACCCTCAAGGAGCACGAGCACCGTTTTGTGCTTTTAGCTCCCACGGGCCGTGCAGCAAAGGTTTTAGCCGGTTTTACTCAGGAACAGGCATTTACCATTCACAAACATATCTATCGACAGAAATCCATCAACGCAGGGTTTGGAGAGTTTGAACTGGATATCAATAAGCAGAAGGAGACCATCTTCATAGTGGACGAGGCTTCACTCATATCCACTTCAAGTGGTCAACAGAACATATTCGGAAGTGGAGATCTGCTCTCAGACCTGATAACGTTTGTCCGTTCGGGAGTCGACAACAAGCTCATCCTCATTGGAGACAAAGGGCAGTTGCCGCCTATCGGGCTCACATATAGTCCGGCTCTGGACGAGTCTTATATGAGTCGTTACGGCAATGTAAAGACAGTAGAACTTACCACGGTGGTGCGTCAGGCTGCTGATTCGGGAATTTTGAGCAATGCTACCGCAATCAGATTACTTTTGGGCAGCAGCGGTCCTGTGATACCGCAATTGCGTACAAAGGGCTTTGAAGATGTGATCAGAATTCATGGAGGTGAGCTCATAGAGTCGCTTTCCGATATGTTTGACAAATACGGTACAGACGAAGTTGTGGTACTTTGCAGGTCCAACAAACGGGCAAACCGTTACAATATGGGCATACGTTCAAGTGTTCTGTTTCTAGAGGAGCGTCTTACACGCGGTGACAAGCTGATGGTGGTCAAGAATTGCTACCAGTTTCTTGAGGATGTGCCGGAATTGAATTTCATCGCCAACGGTGATGTTGCCGAACTTGTCAGAATATATGGATATGAAGAGCGGTATGGATTGAATTTTGCAGAAGCTGTATTGTCCTTCCCGGACTACAATGATGTGGAGATTACGGCAAAAATTATTCTCGATACACTTCAGTCCGAAGCCCCGGCTTTGAGCGAAGAACAGCAAAGAGTTCTTTACGAAGGTGTAAATGAGGATTATGCCCATGTAAAAGGTAAGAGGAAGAGGTATTCTTCCGTGCGTGAAGATAAATATTTCAATGCTCTCCAGATCAAGTATGCGGCAGCCATAACCGGCCATAAATCGCAGGGAGGCCAGTGGAAATGCGTTTTCATAGACAATCCTTTTTGGAAAGACCCGGTCGAGGATGATCTGAAATGGCTCTATACCGCCATCACAAGGGGAGTAGAGAGGGTTTATTTTGTTAATTTTAAAGATGAATTTTTTATAGATTAGAATGAATATGTATTGGTTTTTGTTTATTGCTGTAGCGGTAGTCAGCTTTATCGTTCAGCACAATCTTAGGAGAAAATTTGAGAAGTATTCAAAGATACCGCTAGCATCCGGTATGACCGGAGCTGAGGTAGCGGAGAGGATGCTCAGCCAGAATGGCATAAATGATGTCAAAGTGACAGCTGTAAAGGGTCAGCTTACTGACCATTTCAATCCCCTTACCAAAAGTGTCAACCTTAGTGAGGAAGTATATCATTCCAATTCGGTCGCAGCGGCGGCTGTAGCTGCTCATGAATGTGGTCACGCTTTGCAACATGCTCATGGTTATATCCCACTCAAACTGCGCTCGGCGTTGGTGCCGGTAGTGAATTTTGCCTCCAAAATCATGTCCTGGGTGCTTTTGTTGGGTATGTTCCTTATAAATGTTTTTCCTCAGGTGTTGATGGCCGGAATAGCTCTGTTTGCACTTACGACACTTTTCAGCTTTATTACGCTTCCGGTGGAAATAAATGCCAGCAAAAGAGCTCTAGTATGGCTCAATACGACCGGAATCACAGATGTTTCTAATCACGAGCAGGCTGAAAAGGCACTTCGTGCAGCTGCATATACCTATGTAGTAGCTGCCCTCGCTTCACTTGCAACCTTGGTTTATTACATAATGATTTCGAACAGAAGATAGTTCGTTATTATCCAAACAAAAAGAACAATTGATATGCAACGTTTCAGATCAGTACTGGCAGTAATCCTTATTGTCGCAACCTTCATTCCCTGTGCAGAGGCACAGTCAAAAAAGAACCTTACAAATGCAGAGATTCTCGGCAAGATACCGCAGGGTATCGTTGGGCAGGCTGTCGCACCGATAGCTTTTGATGACAATAGAACACTCATTTACAGAGAAGGGCAGGAATTCTTCAGGTATGACCTACGAAAAGGTACTTCCGAGCCATTCTCATTTACTCCACCTCAAAGACCTTCACGTTTCGATGAATTGGTCCCGGGTTGGACAAATCCCACATTTTCTCCGGATTCGACGAAAATCGCATATACGTTGGACAACGACCTTTACAGCATAGATGTGAAGACTAAAAAGATCATAAGGCATACTTTCGACGGGTCGGAACTCAATCTCAACGGATATGCCTCCTGGGTCTATTATGAAGAGATTTTCGGCAGAAGTTCCAATTATAAAGCCTTTTGGTGGTCTCCGGACAGCAAGATAATCGCATATTACAACTTCGACAACTCGCAAGTACCGATGTTTCCCATCTACAACTCGCGAGGTCAGCACGGCTCACTCAACCAGACCCGTTACCCAAAGGCAGGAGATCCCAATCCTAAGGTTAAGATAGGCTTTGTATCGGCAAACGGTGGCAAAACCGTCTGGTCCGACTTCGATCCCGAGCCCGACCAGTACTTCGGCATTCCTTTCTGGAGTGGTGATGGCAAGCGCTTTATGGTGGCAAGAATGGATCGTGCTCAGGACAATCTGGAGCTATTCGCAGTTGATCCTGTGTTGGGCAATCTCTATTGTGTCTATACGGAGCATCAGGATAGTTGGATTGATTGGATGGAAGAGATGCTCTTTACTCCTGAAGGCATATATATAGTAAGGGACTTTGAGGGATGGGAGCAGATCTATTTCCTCTCATATGACGGCAATCGTTTCGAGAAACTTACCGGAGGTCGCAACTGGGGTATCAGTTTGCTCAAGGTAGACTCGAAATATCTCTTTTTCACGGCAAAGAGAGAGGCAACCACCAGAGTGGATATCTATAGGATCACTCTCAGGAGCAAAACGACCGAAAGGGTCTCATACGGTGATTATAATTTTGCAAATGTGGTAATCTCGCCCGATAGCCGCAATGTGGCTGCAATGGTCTCAAATGCCCGTACTCCCTTTTTTCTTGTCAATATCTCGCTGCCTTCCGGCAATCTGAACCGAAAGAAAGTTACTGTAATTGCTGACTCCAAAGGCCCCGATTTTGATAAATATGCCATAGCTCTGCCTGAGATTATCACCATTAAAACCCGTGACGGGCTTGATGTTCCAGCTTCAGTGATTTGGCCGGTAAACCTGAACAAAAACAAAAAATATCCTGTCAAGGTCTATATCTACGGAGGACCCAACTCACCTCAGGTACGCGACAGGTGGAGCGGAGTGACATTCTCTAACCAGTGGTGGGCAAACAATGGAGTGATTCAGGTGACTTTGGACAATCGTGCAGGCGGTCATTTCGGCAAGAAGGGACTCGAGCAGGTTTATAGGCAACTCAGTATTCCGGAACTATGGGATTTTATTGACGGCATCAAACATTTTCTTGCAATGCCCTTTGTTGATGGTGATAAAATAGGTATCGAAGGCTTTTCCTACGGTGGTATGATGACAGTTCTTTGTGTTACCGAAGGCAACGAGTATTTTAAATATGGCATCGCCGGAGCAGGAGTTTATGATTGGCATCTCTATGACACGCATTATACGGAAAGATATATGGATACACCTCAGGACAATCCGGAAGGCTACAAAACTACAAATGTATTAAGTAGAATTTCCAATTATAAAGGTGATAAAACCAATATGATCCGCCTTACTCACGGTACCGGTGATGACAACGTCCATTTCCAAAATACGCTCCAGTTGATAGATGAATTTCAGAAACAGAACAAGGATTTTGAACTGATGATCTATCCCGAGGCAATGCATGGTTACCGCGGTGCGCAGGGGCGTCACTCTGCAATGCAGGATTATATCTTCTGGTACCGCTATCTTTTGGATTCGGAACTTCCTTCCGACCTACTGGAATATTTCAAAAAGTAGCAGATAGCGGCTCAGAGACAATCATCACTTTCTCCCCGGAGGCGAGGGTAGTGGCAAAAAGATGTAAATTACCGCCGTCACGAATCTTGAGACGCTGCTTTAAGGCGTTGGTATCGATAGGGAAATTGAGTGACACACAATTTATGAGAGGGTATTCACGCGATATTATGCGGATGCCCTCTTTGTTGAAGGGTATTATACGTTCGATTCGGAAAGATTTTCCCGGAAATCCCTCTACCGGAGTATCCGAGGTATAGAGATGAGTACTCGTAGCAATCTTGGAAATCCCGAAGAGTGTACAGGGAAGCTTGAAGGCTCCTGCCTTGAGAATTGCCCTACCGAGTTGGTGAAGGTATGTTTCAGGGGCGGAAAAAGGACAATCGGCTACTCTTTCCTCATTGATGGTGAAAGTAAATCGTTTTTTTCTTGCGTGTGTAATATCAACTGCATGAATAGGTATATCCTCCGCAGACAGGGGAGCTCCGCAACTGCTCATCAGCAACAGAACTTCCTTGCATTCGTTGTCGGTGGAGAGAATATGTACCTCTCTAACGCAGGGTATTTCACGAAGTGTAGCGGTAATATCAACCATAGGTGAGAGCTTGACAAGGACCCTATTCGCAGCTTTGAGCAGTGAGCCGCTGAGTTGCATAAGATCGGGTTCACACTCTCTGATGGAGAAAAGTCTACCCGAGTCTTTTGAGCGTCTGGCGGGGTCAAGATATATCAGGTCGAAGTGTGCCTTGTCTCTTTCATTGGCTTTTGAAAACTCTTCATTCTCTTCCGCAAACCTATGTAAATACTCTCTGCAGTCACCGTTAATAATATTGGTGTTATCAAGACCGAGCACTTTAAAGTTGTGTTGCGCTGCTTCGCACAACATTGGGTCGCGCTCCATATATAGGCATTTCGCCGCTCTGCGAGCCATAAAACTGCAGTCCACTCCGAGTCCTCCGGTGAGGTCGGCAATAGTGCCGTCTTCAGGCACGAAACGCATTTTATACTCTGCGGTAGCCTGCGAACTGCACTGTTCCACGCTGAGCGAGGTGGGGTAAATCAGTTCGGTATAGGTGTACCAGAGGGGTATCTTGTAGGCAATTTTTTTGCGTGCCTCTATGGCAGATGCTGCTCTTGTCATATCAACTCCGGGGTAGCGAGATGCGCTTAGCAGGAGTTGTGTACCCTCCGCTTCTGCATGTTCCAGGATAAACGATATGGTCTTATCTTCTTCCAATGTTCTTTTGTCTCTGATTGGAGGCAAAGATAGCGCAATAATCAACTTTTTTGTGTAAATTTGTTTTTTTATGACCTGAAAATTCTAACACTATCAGATTAATATGGAAACAAATTATATGGAAGTTGCAAAGAGCTGGCTGGGCGTCGGCTTTGACGATGAGACAAAAAAGGAAGTTGCACGCCTTATGAGGGAAGATCCCAAAGAGCTAGAGGATTCTTTTTACCGCCTGTTGGAATTCGGCACAGGCGGATTGAGAGGCATTATGGGTGTTGGGACTAACCGTATGAATAAATATACGGTCGGTATGGCAACACAGGGCATGGCAAACTATCTCAAATCATATTTTAAGGAATCCGACAAGATCAGCGTTGTAATTGCTTATGACAGTCGCAACAATAGTCGCGAGTTTTCGATGATTGCCTCCAGGGTACTTATGGCTAATGGTATAAATGTCTTCCTATTTGACAACATCAGGCCTACGCCGGAGTTGAGTTTCGCCATCAGATACCTCAAATGTCAAGCCGGAATAATGATTACCGCCTCTCACAATCCCAAGGAATATAATGGCTATAAGGTATTCTGGGAGGATGGAGCACAAATCATTGCTCCACATGACAAGAATATAATAGCGGAGGTGGCCGGTATCACTTCGGTCTCACAGGTGAATTTCGGCGATGACCTTGCACTTTTCCCTACACCAATAGGTGAAGAGGTGGACAAGGCATTTCTTGACGCAGTGCTTTCTCTTACCCTTTCTCCCGATTCCGTTAAACGCCATTCGGATTTGAAAATTGTCTATACTCCTCTGCATGGCACCGGAGTGCGTCTTGTGCCCCAGGGGTTGCGACTTTTGGGTTTTTCAAACATATACAATGTGGATGCACAGGATGTAAGTGATGGTAATTTTCCTACAGTTGTTTCACCAAATCCGGAAGATCCTGACGCTCTCAGACTTGCTATCGAGAAAGCCTTGGAAGTGGGAGCAGATATTGTAATGGCAACTGACCCCGATGCTGACCGAGTGGGATTTGCAGTTCGTGATGATAAAGGGGAACTGGTGCTGCTTAACGGCAACCAGATAGTAGCTCTCCTTACAAGTTATATGCTCACCCGCTGGTCTGAATTAGGCAAACTCCAGGGACGTGAATATGTGGTCAAGACCATCGTAACCACTGAACTGATCCGTGATATCTGTGACAAATATGGAGTTGAGCTCTATAATGTGCTCACCGGTTTTAAGTATATTGCCGAAATTGTACGTAAGAATGAGGGCAAAAAGGTCTTTATCTGCGGTGGCGAGGAGAGTCACGGCTTTAATGCCGGTGAGTTTGTAAGGGATAAGGACTCTATTGTTTCCTGTGCTCTTTTTGCGGAGTGCGCGGCATGGCTTGCTGATAGCGGCAAAAGTATCTATGATTATCTGCAGGAGATTTATGCTGAATATGGCTATTATAAGGAGGACCTTCTTTCCGTGACAATGAAGGGTAAAGAGGGCCTGGAACAGATCCAGCAGATGATGAGAGATTTAAGAATAACCCCTCCGACAGAGCTCGCAGGGTCACCGGTTGTTAAAATCATCGACTACAATAAACCGGAAGAGACAAATCTCCCCAAATCCAATGTACTGCAGTTTTTCAGCAAAGATGGCAGTCTGGTTTCTGCGAGACCTTCAGGTACCGAGCCGAAAATTAAGTTTTATTTTGGAGCAAAAGGTGATGATGCCGACCGGAAGATCAGCTCTCTTTTTGCGCAATTCGAAAAATATGCGCAAAAATATTGATTAGCACGTAAAGTGTAAAAATTACTGAAATAATCAGAGGTAGCGTTTCAAGTATGCTATCTGTGTGAGGAATGAATATCATTCCCATAATCAGAACTATAATCGCAATTACTATAAACGAGGAAAAGAGTGGTGCTTTACTTAAGCTCACTCTTTTCTTTTTAAGTGAAAACATTGGGATTTCACTTATTAGTAAAAGAGCGAGGACAATCGATATGGTGGGGATAAACCATGCGCTGTCCAGTAGCACGTTGACAAACGACGATGTACCATTTAGGCGACAAATGTCGGCGTAAGCTGCCAAAGGTGCAATGATCATCGCGCAGGCTGGTGTGGCAAGGCCGATAAAGTCGCTCTCCTGACGGGTGTCAAGATTGAATTTTGCCAACCTTAAAGCCGAAAAGGCTATAATGATCAGAGGTACGAATGCCAGAAAAGTGTACCGGTGTCTTGATTCGTAATACAGGTTGAAAAGGATAAGGGAAGGAGCCAGACCAAAACTTACAAGGTCTGCAAGAGAGTCCAGCTCCTTGCCTATATCAGAATATGCTTTGAGTAATCTTGCACTGAAGCCATCCAAAAAATCAAACACTACGGATCCTGCAATAAAAAGGAATGCACCTAGATATAGGCCCCACAAGGCCATTATCACAGCACAACAGCCGCATGTCAGGTTGAGAAGTGTCAAAATGTTGGGGATGTGCTTCCTCATGTAGTGTTACTCTAAGCCCATTTTCTTACGAATATCTTTAGGAATAGCATCCTTGTGCACAAGAATACCCAATGTCCTCATCTTTACGTAAGTTTCGGACATATAGAGGTAACCGCCCATTTCTTCGTTACGGCTAGTGCCCCAGGAATTCTTAGTTTTATAGAATTTTGTGCCATTTTGGTCTTTAAAAAGGCCGGTTACGTGCATCAAGTGGTCATCTACAGTCTGGAATGTCTCAAAAAATGTCTGTCTTAGCTCCTGTGTGGCATCTAGTTCGGGATAGATTTTCTCAAATTTTACAGCCTCTTCAAAAAACTCGGGTTTGGGGTCTATGGCGATTCCGCGGTTGTGGTTAAATGACTTGGGAATCAAGTCACCGTCCCAGGCAACGGTATAACCGTTGAGCAGGGCATTGTCTATGATGGCCATAAATTCATCCAAGGGCACGTTGTAGTAGAGCTGGTGGTCCCAGTTGTCGGGAATCTCTAAAGGTACCTGTTTGTAAAATGGATGATGTGTAAGGCTGGTGATTTCGACATAGTCACTCAGGTCATCAAAGCCGAGCATTGCTGCAAAACTCTTAGGAGTATATTTTTTGCCTTCATACTCAAATTCTTCGGGAAGTTTTCCAAGATAAGTATCAAAAAGATGCTCGTGTATCTTCCAGTATTCGGGTGAACGAACTTTCCTCTGTACGCTGACCTCAGACAGTGCCTTTACAAAGGCGCTTAGCTCACTGTGGTTGTGTTTGTCCGAGTCATATGCGATGCCGCCATATACACTTTCAGGTACGATGCCGTGTTCGGCAATGGCGTTGATAGTCATATGCGAGAGTGAGCCCGGACCAACATTACCCCTGCCAAGACGAAGGTAGTTGTCACTGATTCTCTTGTTGTAATTGTGGCGAACCACAAACATCTCGGAAAGATCGTAAACTCCTTTGCCCTGGCGTATGAGTTCCGCTTCCAGGAGCGATATCGTGGCGAAGCACCAACAAGTGCCCGTGCGTGCCTGGTCTTTTACGGAAGTAACTTCTATGTCTTTCACCGGAGTGAACTTATAGATGGTCTGTGTCTGTGAAAAAGCCGATACTGCAATCAGTATTGCTGAGACCATTATTAAAAAACGTTTCATAGTGTATCTGTTGTTTCCGGTTTTTTATTTAATACCCATTTTCTTACGAATCTCCTTTGGAATGGCATCCTTGTGAACCATTACGTCCATGGTCTTATATTTAACGTAAGTTTCGGACACATACCAGATGCCTTTGTATTTACTGTTTTCTCCCCATGAGTTTTTCACCATGAAGTAATTTGTGCCATTCTGGTCCTTCGCAAGGCCGAAAACGTGCATTCCGTGGTCATCAGTAGTAGTTTTCTCCTCATATCCCTGCTGGCGGAGATCTGCTGTTATTTCAAGTTCAGGAACGGGTGCGCTGAATGTAGGTCGGCCGGTAGCAGGGTCTGATCCCACCCAGTGAGCCTGATCGGAACCTACCTCTTCGGTTTTTTGGCGAATTGCATCCATATCGGGAACGATGCCGATGCCGTTACGGGTAAATCCGGTTTCGCTTACGTCTGATGCCCAGGCAAAAGTATAGCCGTTTTCGATGGCATTGTACATTACAGCCATAAGCTCGTCTAGAGGGAGGTTATAAGCAGTCTCCCAGCGCCAGTTGTCTCCCACTTCCACAGGGTGCTCCTCATAGTAGGGGAGATGTGTCCAGGATACAAGGTCTACATAATCATCTAGATTGATACCGAGTGATTCCATGTATGTCTTGGGAGTATATTGCTTTCCTTCATACTCGAATGTCTCAGGTACAGGACCTAGATATGCTGCCAGAATGCCTTTAAGACCCGGAATCCAGGCGGTAGATAGTTTTCTGTTGGGGTTTTTGCGGATACCGTCCACGTAGCCCTTCAGGCCGGCAGCGAGTTCACCATGCATATGACGATCTGTGCCATAATTAAGGCCGGGCATTACTGAGTTTGGAACAATACCGTACTCTTTGAGTACACATAGTACATCTCCGAAGGAACTGCCTTGTGCAAAGTTGAGATGCCCGTCCACACGGATGTACTTAATAGCTTTGTCCGTATATGCATTTGAAACGACAAACATCTCTGCCAGGTCAAGGTCGCCTTTGTACCCCTGACGGAGAGCCTCGGATTCAAAGAATGAGAGAGCAGCAAAACACCAACAGGTGCCAGTACTGGCCTGGTTTTTCACTGAGGTAATCGGGAGCTCCTTAACTGTGGTAAATTGGAAGCCTTCAGGCTTTGTCTCATTTTTGAGTTGAGCTGTGGCTGAGAAGCAGATAAGAGCTGCTAGTGAGAGAGTTAGGATTTTTTTCATTATAAATTGGATTAAAATTATTCGTATCCAACAAAAATAATGAAAATGTCTCTTTTATCCAAAATATTTTTGCAGTTATTCACGGCATTTATCTTGACAAAAAGTCAGTCTGCGGTCGATGGCAAACAAATTGAAACACTTTAGTTACAAAACATTTTTATAAACGAAAACGGAAAAATTATAATAATTATGGACAAGCAGAATCTCGAAATTTTGAACAGATACGCCATTAATCTCAATGAGAAGGCGAAACAGGGCAAACTTGACCCTGTTATTGGGCGTGATGATGAGGTGCGCAGAGTACTGCAGATCCTCAGTAGAAGAACTAAAAACAATCCTATACTCGTAGGCGAGCCCGGCGTTGGTAAGACAGCAATTTCAGAAGGTATCGCACAGAGAATCGTCAATGGTGACGTGCCTGAAAACCTCAAGAACAAAGATCTTTATTCGCTCGATATGGGCGCACTGATTGCCGGGGCCAAGTATCAGGGCGAATTTGAGGAGAGACTCAAAGGTGTGGTCAAAGCGGTGACTGAAAGTGAAGGAGAAATTATCCTCTTCATTGATGAAATTCATACTCTTGTGGGTGCAGGGCGCACTTCAGGAGCTATGGATGCCGCCAATATCCTAAAACCGGCACTTGCAAGAGGCGAACTCAGGGCCATCGGATCCACTACCTTAGATGAGTATCGTAAATACTTTGAACAGGACAAGGCACTGGAACGCAGATTCCAGATGGTTATGGTGGACGAGCCTACTCCGGCCGAATCCATCTCCATTCTTCGCGGACTTAAAGAGAGATATGAAAACCATCACAAGGTACGCATCGAGGATGATGCAATCATTGCGGCGGTAGAACTTTCGCGCCGATACATTACCAACAGGTTTTTGCCCGACAAGGCCATAGACCTGATTGATGAGGCGGCATCCAAGCTCCGTCTGGAGATTAACTCGGTACCGGAGCCCATTGATGAGTTGAATAGGAAGATAATGCAGCTCGAAATTGAACGTGAGGCAGTAAAAAGAGAGGGTGAAAGCCCCAAACTTACGGCTATTCAGGAGGATATTACCCGCCTTTCCGGTGAAAGGGATGTTCTGATGAAACAGTGGGAAGGAGAGAAAAAGCTCCTCACCGCCATCCAGAGCAACCGTCAGGCTATTGAAGAGTATCGCATACAGGCAGATGACGCAGAACGGCGTGGTGACTACGGCAAAGTGGCTGAACTCAGATATGGTAAGATTGCCGAGGCTAAAGCACAAATCGAAAAACTTATGGCCGAAAAGGAACATAACGACAATCCTATCCTTAACGAACAGGTGACCAGCGAAAATATTGCCGAAGTAGTGGCAAAATGGACAGGTATCCCCGTACAGAAGATGCTTCAAAGTGAAAAGGATAAGTTATTGAATATGGAGGATGTCCTTCACCAGCGCGTGATAGGGCAGGATGAAGCCATTGCGGCAGTCTCCAATGCCGTGCGACGGAGCAGAGCCGGACTGCAGAATGAAAAAAGGCCGATAGGCTCTTTTATGTTCTTGGGAAGTACGGGAGTGGGAAAGACAGAATTGGCCAAAGCCCTGGCAGAATATCTCTTTGATGATGAGAACATGATTACCAGAATAGATATGAGTGAATACCAGGAGCGTCACACCGTGTCACGTCTGATAGGTGCTCCTCCGGGCTATGTGGGATATGAAGAGGGTGGTCAGCTGACAGAGGCTGTGCGCCGCAAACCCTACTCTGTGATATTGCTGGATGAAATAGAGAAAGCACACCCGGATGTCTTCAACCTGCTGTTACAGTTGATGGATGACGGTCGTCTTACAGACAACAAAGGCCACACCGTTGACTTCAAGAATACTATCCTGATAATGACATCCAACATCGATCCTGACTTAGTAAAGGAGGCTTTCAGACCGGAATTCATAAACAGGATAGATGAGATTATCGTATTCCATGAGTTGTCGCCTCAGCACATTCGCAGTATTGTCAAACTTCAAGCTGAGAAGTTGCAGGAAAGACTCGCATCGATGGAGATCAAAATCTCCTTTACCGAAGAGTTTTACGACTATATGAGCGTAAAGGGATATGACCCCGCTTATGGAGCAAGACCGGTCAAAAGAGTGCTTCAGAAGGAGTTGATAGATTATCTGGCAACACTTCTGCTGGACGGAACCCTGAGTAAGGATTCCGAAATCACTGCAACCTTTGTTGACGGTAAACTCAAACTTTATTAAAGTGTAGGGAATCTCCCCACTCCCCAAATCCAATCTCTACCTCCCCAAGGTCCAGATCCTCCAGCAGGAGGGCCTTGCGGTCGTAGAGATTGTAATATTTACGGTAGTCTGAAGGTGTGATATTGGGCATCACGATGTTGGCTCCCGAGCGGAGGGCCATGATTCTTCCTTTCGGATGGAGGGCTTCCAGAGCAGTCGAGGCTGCTATGTTAATATCCGGTACCAGGATTCTGAGTAGGGATATCATTTTTAGTGAGAGTTCCAGACGATCGGCTACGGAAGGGAATGATGCCGTAGGATCAGTAGCAGCCATCTGAGTTAGTGGAGTGTCATCGTGCGGTACGTAAGGCCCCATTCCAATCATCGGGAAGTCCATTTCTTTTAAGAAGAGTAGATCGGAAGCCAGATGTTCGGCATTTTGCCAGGGGAGACCTATCATTACGCCGCTTCCGGCCTGATAGCCGATGGATTTGAGGTCCATTAGGGCTCTGATACGCCTATCGTAGGAGTGGTATCTATCATTCGGATGGATTTTTCTGAAGAGGTCGGGATCCGAAGTCTCTATACGGAGCAGATATCTGTGAGCACCTGCATCAAACCACTCCTTGTACACTTCCTCGCTCTGCTCTCCAAGGGAGAGGGTGATACCCAGAGCTCCATTTCCGATGAGTTTGATGCGTTGAAGCAGGGAGGTGATTCTTTCGGTAAATTTCTTTCCCGTACGCTCGCCACCCTGTATCACAACTGACCCGAATTCGGCAGAGTATGCATGTTCGGCACACAAAAGTATCTCTTCATCAGTCAGGGTATATCTTTCGCAAAGAGTGTTGCCACTTCGGATGCCGCAGTAGAGACAGTTTTTGCGACATATATTGGATATTTCTATAAGGCCCCTAAGGTGGACTTTGGGGCCTATAGTCCGCAATTTGAGATCGGCAGCCCTTTTGTAAAGGTTGCCGATAGTCTCAGGCTCCTTGCAAAGGAGCATCTCTATTATTTCGTTACGGCTTAACACTATTAATATTAATCTTCCTCAAAGTAAACATTCCCGCTAACCTTCGTCCGGCAGCCAATAGAAAAAATCGCACTCTATCAACGACATATCTCCGGAAACTATGTCAGGAAGAAGGCATTTCTCAAAAGTGATATTTTTGCTATCATAGCAATCAATATCGTTTTCAGATTTTAATTCGCATTTATAAAAATGGAAGTTTTCGCAATCGTAGAGAGATATGTTGCTAACTGTACAATCACGTATAATCGAATTGGTTACCTTGACATTTTCGGAATCTGTCGCTAGTATGCCGGTGTAGCCGCAGCCAAAAAGTTCACATTTATTGATAGTTATTCCGTCACATTCATATAGTCCAAGCACTGCACCATCACAATCTCTGGTTTCCGGATAGTGTCCCAACTCCAAATTCTCGAGGGTTATGCCTGTACAGCCTGTAAAAGAGAGAACATCCACAAAACTTGGTGAAGCATATATTTTTGTGTAATTGTTATCATCAGCCCCCCGGATTGTAAGGTTTTTTATATTGAATAAACAGAGTTCGTGGCTTCCGGGCGCATTAAGTGCTATGATTGTGCTCCCTACTTCAGGTAAATTCCAGTCATGAGGAATATAACCTGCTTCAACAGCAGCATCAATCGCTTCTGTAAGCAAATAAATGCCTTCAGTGTTGTTTAGGATGATAGTGCGATCATTTCCGAGAGCTTTGATGAATTCTTCGGCATTATTGACTGTTATTACTTCAATATTACTGCCTGTGCCCGACTTACAGGAAACTGTTATTATTGAAATTAGAGCAACAAATAAAAGAGATATTTTTTTCATATTAACCATTGTTTCGTTACGGCTAATCATTAGGTCTATTCACCATCCGGATAGACGAATCCCGGCCACTCAAAGAACTCGCAATCTATAAAGGAGAGACTCTCATCGAATGAGGTAGGAACTTTGCATTTTTCGAATGAAATATCTTTGCAGTCGTAGCAGCTAAGATAGTTTTCCGATATAATGTCGCAGTTGTAGAAACGGAAGTTCTGACACTCGGTAAGCCAAATGTTAGAATAAGAACAGTCACGGATAGTCGAATTGGTTACCTTAAAATTTTTGGATATTACGGCTTCGATACCGGTTATACCACATCCGAAAAGGTCGCAATTATTGATGTTGATGCGGTCACAATTGCTGAAACCCAGTACGGCACCGGTACATGACCCCTCTTCAGGATAGTGTCCCAACTCAAGATTCTCTAGTGTGATATCGGTACAACCCTCGAAAGAGAAAACATCTGCATAGCGGGGTGAAACATATATTTTTGTCCGCTCCCCATCATCTGCCCCTCTGATTGTGAGGTTTTTGATGTTGTAAAAGCAAAGTTCGTTGCCATCAAATGCTCTATTTGCCATAATATCACTCTTCCCTTCCATGTGGTTCCAGCCATCAAGTAGGGAGCTTGTTTCAATTGCATTGTCAATGGCTTCCGTCAGCCAGTAAATGCCTTCTGTGTTGTTGAGGATGATAGTGCGGTCGTTGCCAAGCGCTTTTATAAGTTCATCAGCATTGTTGACCGTTATTACTTCGATTTTGTCGGTTGAGCCGCAAGATGCTGCCATAATCGAGATGGCTGCCATGAGTAAAAGTGATAATTTTTTCATAGTATCATTTAAATTTTGTTTGTTGTCAATCAACAATGGTTATCAAGGTTGTAAAGCATGCTCCTGTTCGGCATCGCTCTGCGAAATAAGCAGAAGATGGTCGCCCGGAAGGATTTCCAGAGTGCCGTTAGGTACCAGATAGGCATCATCACGCTTGATCATTATTACCAATACTCCCGGAGGAATATTCATATCCTTGAGTTGGTTACCACCTGTAAGGTGCTCCTCCGAAACAGTTATATCCCATAATTTGGAATCGATTTCTTCGGGGAGTTCGACTCCGAAAAGATTACCTTCCTTCGGTAGTTCAGTTGCCACTTTAAGCAATTTAGCAACCCAGGTAATGGTAGTGCCTTGAATCAACAATGAGAGAATGGTGATGAAAAAGGCTATATTGAATATAACATCTGATCCTTCTACTCCGGCTACCACGGGATAGGTTGCGAAGATGATGGGAACAGCACCTCTAAGCCCCACCCAGGATGCAAAAATCTTGGGTTTTAAAGTGGGTTTTTTGAAAGGCAGAAGCGTTATCATAACCATCAACGGGCGAGCAAAGAATATCATAAAGAGGGCTATCAAAGTCGCAGGAAGAGCCACTTTAAGCAATTGGTGAGGCTCTACCAACAGTCCCAGGGTGAGAAATACCACAGCCTGACAGAGCCAGGTAATACCGTCCATGAATTTCATACACTCTCTCTTTCTTACAAACGGCGCGTTACCCATTATAATACCGGCGACATAGACGGCAAGATAGCCGTTGCCCTTGACCAACTCTGTGATAGAGAAGGTAAAGAAGACTATACTGAGCATTATGACAGGATAGAGGGCGACGTTGTTGAGCCTAATCCTGTTTATAACCCAAATTGCGCCCTTACCTATCAGCAGACCCAGTAGCAGACCTAAAACGAACTGGAGGATGAAGTTAAGTATTATAGTCCATGTGCTGAGCTCCCCAAATTTGCAATACTGTATAAGTGCGACAGTAAGCATATAGGCCATAGGGTCATTGCTCCCGCTTTCAAACTCCAGTAAAGGCTTTAAATTGTGTTTGAGTCCTACTTTCTGGGTTCTCAGGAGATTGAACACAGAGGCAGAGTCAGTGGAAGACATGGTAGAGGCAAGCAATAGACAGAGTGCTAACGATCCGGTGAAGGAGAATGCACCATTGCGGGTAAGCAGCCAAATGAATACCCCTGTAATCAATGCCATTAACATCACACCGATTGTAGACAGCGTAATACCTTGCCACATGACAGGCCTTATCTCTGTAAACCGCGTATCCAGACCTCCGGAAAAGAGAATGACGCTCAACGCAAACATTCCTATGAATTGAGCATTTTTGACATTGGAAAAATGTATGCCTACACCGTCACTGCCGAAAACCATTCCCAAAATAAGAAAAAGCAACAGCATTGGAATTCCTATCCTGGCACTGACACGACTGCTGATAAAAATGCTTACAAATAGAATGATGGATCCGATGAGGAGAATATTTTCCGAGGTAAATACCATAATAGTTGCGTTTGGCTATTGAATCTGCAAAAATACTCATTTTATTATTAAATTTGTAATCAAACAAAAAATAGAACAAATGAGCATTCGTACAATAGTCATCTTCGGAAGGAGGAATACCGGCAAGAGCTCGCTTATAAACTCTCTTACAGGTCAGCAAACAGCCATTGTTTCCGATATCCCCGGCACAACAACCGATCCGGTACGCAAAAGGGTGGAACTCCCCGGCATAGGCATTTCCAATATTATTGACACGGCTGGTCTCGACGACACAGGCGCCCTTGGAGAGAGGAGAGTGGCAAAGAGCCTTGAAGCAATGGATATGGCCGACTTAGCGCTATTACTCTTCACAAACAACTCTTTCACCTCCTTGGAGCGTGAACTGGCAGAGACTCTGAAGGAGTTGGAAATACCCTTTATTCTTGTGTACAACAAAAGCGATATCTCACCGCTGGATTCCGAACTTTTGGTAGATCTTTCGGCTGAGTACGGTTACGTCGTGGAGTACTCCTGTGTGCAGAGTGACCCGGAAGTTGCAGAGGAGTACCGTTCGGAACTTGTCGCGGAGATAGAGCAGGTACTTGCAACTCTGGATGATGTAGAGAGGCCTATGCTTGAGGGCCTCGTATCAGTGTCGGACAATGTGCTATTGGTTTGTCCCATTGATGCCGGAGCACCTCATGGACGGCTGATTCTCCCCCAGGTGACAGCCATAAGGGAGGTGCTAGATGCAGGCGCCGTGGCAACCGTACTCCAGCCACCTGCTCTTGAAAAGCATCTGTCCACCGGATTGTTGCCCGATTTGGTAGTAACCGACAGTCAATTTTTTGCCCAGGTAGCAGCCATTGTTCCGCAGAAGGTACCATTGACCTCTTTCAGTGTGTTGCTCTCCCGCAGTAAAGGTCCTTTCCAGGCACTGTTGGATGGTGTTCAGGTGCTTGGAGATCTTAAGGACGGCGATAGGATACTTATGTTGGAGTCCTGTACCCACCACGCTTCCTGCGATGATATCGGAAGAGTGAAGATTCCGGCTCTGATACGTAAGGTGAGCGGGAAAAAGATTGATTTCGATTTCATTTCCGGGTTGGATCCGATAGTTACGGGAGAGGGGAGGGACTATCGTCTTGCCATCCAGTGTGGAGGCTGTATGGTCACAACAACCCAACTGCGTCGTCGTCTGGCCAGAGTGATGCGGGATGGTATTCCGGTGACAAATTACGGAATGACGATCGCCTATCTAAATGGAATACTCGACAGAGCCGTTGCACCGTTAATATAGTGTTGCAGGGTACGGGTTGCGAGTTACGCGGTGCGAGTTAAGGGTTCCGGGTTGCACGGTACATGTTGCGGGGTCTGGGGTGAGTGTGTAGGTGTGGGAATTTGGAGCACAGCAAAACAAAACTATTAAGATAGCTTTTTCTATATTACTTCTAACTTTATCTATAGGTCATCATATATATAATCCTCATGCGCTTTAGTTAGGGCAGTGTGGGAGTAGGCTAAAAAAATATGAATGCCACCAAGTCCCTGTATACTGATAGTTATGGGAAAGGCTTCAGAGTTATACGTAGCCCTAATTTCTGCTTTGCCTAACATTACTGCAAACCTTTCATTACCATCCCCTTTTTTGTAGTGGTCCTTATATTCCTCAATATCTAAAATAGCAGGTCCATATTTGTTAGCAAGTGCGGTTTTAATGTCAGAATACGTTGAACACGTAAGTGACCATAATGGCATCTCTGGCAATATGACGATAACACCATAAACTCGATTACTAACATCGTACATGACTAATATGTTGCTTTCAGTACCTAAAAATTGACCTGTAAAAAACAATACGCGACTTTGATCATTTTCTTGTGAAAAATTGAATTTTTTACGTATCATTTCTGAGCGAAACGTGTTTTTATCAATACCCAGTTTTATGCCTTTGAATGTCAATACATCTTCTTGTGCAAAAAGAGGGAGAAAATAGATTAGTGCAGCAATTGTAAGTAGTGTTTTTTTCATGGCCATTCTTTTTTAACAGGGTGTTAATAATGAGACAAATATATAAAAAAAATCTGACAGGCTCACTAACAAGTAACCGAACTTATTGATTGCAATAAATCTCTATTTTCTGTACGGTTCTTGCTCTATTCTCCCAAATTCGCTTACTTCAAATTATTATTGGCACGAAAACTGGCACCTTAATACTAAAAATCCCCCTTATATCGCATGCAGAAAGGATTGTTCGAGTCCGCCGGGGATACGAACCTAATATTAACTGTTTATAAGTTGGAAAACGGTTGCTCAGCTAATGTAGTTTAAACAACTATCTCAGCCTCCATTTTATAAAATGTTTCTTTGCGCTGGCGAAATAGAGAAAAACTCCCAGGGCGTTGACTGCGCTCATCACCACAAATGCAGCATTGTATCCTAAGTGTTCGGCGACTACTCCTCCGATCAGTATTCCTATTCCAATACCGAGGTCCCAGGAGACATAAAGAGTAGAGTTGGCTGTGCCTCTGCGGTCATTGGTAGTGAGATTGAGAAACATGGTCTGAAAGGCCGGGAACATTCTTCCGTTACCCAGGCCTATTATCAGTGCAGCCCCGTAGTAACTCCATTCTTTGTGAACAAGAGTGAAGAGCAGATATCCGGTGAGTGAAATCAACACTCCTGTGGAGGCGTTTTGCATTATTTTTCCATCTCTGAGAGCACGTCC
>Ga0116182_1001661_pt1 | contig 22726 bp, 28 predicted proteins | sample AD_UKC077_MetaG_FD_89805 | JGI IMG/M metagenome (GOLD analysis project Ga0116182, IMG submission 89805) | Active sludge microbial communities of municipal wastewater-treating anaerobic digesters from USA - AD_UKC077_MetaG | ecosystem: Engineered > Bioreactor > Anaerobic > Digestate | place: USA...
ATCGCTGCAGGGCTTAAATTCTTGGCTCCTCGACCTGGGCTCGAACCAGGGACACACGGATTAACAGTAGCACGCAGCGCCGCATTATAGGTCTGAAAGCCGAAGATTTCTAAGTGATTTTTTCACTGTCATTGCTATGTGAACCTCAAAACGAACCTATGTAGAACCTGATATGTATAAAAATACATTTTTGTTTGAAAAAAACTAACATGAACAATGAGTTAATTTGCATTTTCTAACTTTTTGCCGAACTTCCTACGAACTAACGCTGAAATTTATCTTCAAAAAGTTGTGCAATTCATAATCACTTCAGTAACTGTGAAATTAGTAATGTTTTGCCATCGGCTAAAACTACTGCTGTATCATTCGTCACTGCACTACCATCCGTACTTTCAAAACATGCAGCACTGATTTGTTGACCATTCAACATCAATATACCTCCTGTCTGTTGGATTAAATGAAAAGCTCTGCCAATAAAATCTTGCCAAGTTCCAGAAAAACAAAATTCATTGCCTTCTTCACCGTCGCCAAAAGCCATGACCCATCTCTGACAGATCTGATACAGCATCATTCTCATATTCCAGTGTGTTACCTTGTAAAGCTAATGTAATCTTCATGAAACTCTCCTTGTGATAGACGTAAAAAAGCCCGCAAGCTTTTCGGCTGAACGGGCTGATAGTGGTTAATGTTATAAATTACGGGGGATTAGCTAGACAAAAACTCACGCTAGGAATAAAACAACATAATGGCGTGTTTAAATTGTTGGGATGGCCTCAGTATAACCGCCGCGAAATCGTTGCATACGCGTTCAACAAACGGGCGAGTAGGGCGCATTTCACCCTAAGCAGAAGTTCAGAACTTTATTACTACGTGTGAAAGTAATAAAACAAAAACACTACCGTAACTAGAATCGCCGTCATACTGGAAATGAGAACGGCCGCAGCTGCAATGTCCTTTACTGCCTGAATTTCATGATGTCGCTCTGGATGAATATGATCTGCTAGCGTTTCAATCGCTGTGTTAATGAGCTCGGCAACCATGACTAAACCTACGGCTACGGCTCCTATAGCCCACCAAATTGGTGAAGGTCGTGTAAATATCAAAGCAATCAAAACCCCAACACAAGAAATCACATGGTGGCGAAAACTGTGTTCTCGAAAAAATGCTAAACTTAAACCATTTATCGCAAACCCAAGTCGCCTGAAAAACGGCTGTCCTTTCATAATTTTTCCCCATTTTCAAGATTGATAATATTTGCGACTGTCCACCACACTAAAGCCCATGTTGCACCTGCTGCCCAGCCAGCCAAAACGTCGCTAGGCCAATGAACTCCTAAATATAGACGACTGAGGCCAATTAACCCTGTAAGTAAAACTGCTACGGCCATTACAAAAAATTTTGACCACAACCTTGAAACTACACGGGTCAATAGAGCTCCGAGAGTTAAATAGACAACCGCAGAAACCATAGCATGTCCGCTAGGAAAGCTTGTACTGTATACATGGGTTAAATGGGGAATTAGATCAGGGCGAGGGCGATCAAATCCCAGTTTGAGTAAACTAGAAAGTACCGCTCCACTTATTGTTGCTAATGCTACAAAAATAGCTGTCCTACGATTGTTAGATATCACTAAAAATATAACGCTGGCAGAAACTAAAAGTGCAAGTACGCCTAAGCCACCTAGCCCACTAATATCCCGAACAAACTCACTAAACCAATCTAGGTTGGAAGAATCGGAGCCGTGAAGCGCCATTAATAATGCCGTATCAAAATGCCTAACATCACCATCAACAACGTTCTCAGCAATCTCTACAAAAATCCATAACGCTAGTGAAGCAGCGATGATGCTACTGAGTATTTTGGGTTCCAGCCAATTATGAAATGACGACGACATTGCACCTCTACTTTATGCGAAACAATTCGCAGGTTGCTAAGTTCATTCTCAATTATTTGGGTATATAAGGAAAATTACAAGATTTATTTTACGGTCACTCTAGGCTGATTTGAGTCTCATGACGTAGAACCTCTGAAAACAAAACATGTACAGACGTACTCTAAAAAATAAAACGAATCAATCAGTTTAGACACTCTAATTCGAACAAAAAAAACGATCTGACCTAGCTAGAACCGCTTCCTAAAAGTCACACACTAAAAATAAGCAACAAAATGGCGAGTTCAAATTTTCGGGATGGCTTCACAGTACCGCCGCCGCAAAATAGCTGCATACATGCTCAAGAAAGTGGCGAGGAGGGCACAGTTCACCCTAAAACCCCGCCCAAAAACTAACTTACGCCGCCTCACCGCCCATTGCTGCATTAATCATGACTGAGGCACTGTTTGCGGCTGCTTGTAACGTTGCTGAACTCAAATGGCTGTAACGCTCCGTGACCTTACTGGTTGAATGCCCTAAGATTTGCTGTACTTCATACAAAGTACGACCACTGTTCACCAAGAAGCTTGCATATTGATGACGTAAATCATGTATACGCAATTGTGGTAAGCCTGCTTGATCACGTATCTTGCCCCAAGCCTTGTGAATGTTAGTGTACGGATTGCCCGTAACGCGATTCACGAAAAGATACTCAAACTCAGCTTCCGTATCTAACTGACTGATAATATCGAGCGCACTATCGTTTAAAGGCACAGAACGCACCTTTTTAGATTTAGAGTTTAATGCAGGAATTTTCCAAGTACGGGTCTCACGGTTAATTTGACTCCACTTCGCAGACAAGACCTCGTTCATACGGGCACCCGTGCTAAGCAAGAACATTGCGATTATACACACGGGGCGATTGGCACCAGTTTGAAGTACAGTCATCAATCTTTCTAGCTCAGCAGCATCAAGGTAATGTTCAACTTTGTTATCTAAATTGAAGAGCTTAACGCCTGATGCTGGATTTTCTTTCAGCATATCCCACTCTATTGCAAGATTGAAAGCGTGCCTTAGAAACTTCACATAGTGGTCACAAGTAGCACCAGCCAAACCTGACTCACGCAACTCATTATGAAAACCGATAATCATAGTTTTCGTGAATTGATTGAGTCTAAGATGGCCAAAGCGTGATTCCAACCTGCACGTGTAAATTTGATGGTCACTCGAGGCTGAACGTTTGTGCACCGCTGCGTAAGGCTTGTAATGATCTTCGTAGAATACAGCTAATGTAGGTACCGCTTTCATGATACGTTTTTCATTGCTTGGGTCAGCGCCATTACTAATTTCAAGTTTAAGTAACTTTGCCTTTTTGCGTGCATCAGCTAGTGATATTTCATTAGTACGTGCTATCTTGATGTAGCTAGTTTTGCCATTGCCGTTCTTGTAGCGTAGAAAGTAAGTTCCACCTTGAGATAAAGGGGTTACGATAACAATTAAGCCTGGCAGCTCTTTGTCGCAATACTCGAAGCGTTTTTTATCTGCAGGGCAGGGCAACCCATTGTTGATAAGGTCTTGTGTTAGTTTCAAAATCATTTTTAACCTCCGTAATTAAATTTGTCATTGAAGCGGCCTGTGGGAGCGCCGCGTCCTGTTGTAGCTTGTGCTAAATCTTTCGATACTTTTCTCTATTGCAATAAATCTAAATTTTCAAATCCCCCCAAAGTGGATAAAGTGGGAAATTTTGATCCCACCCCCCTCTCAAAAAAAAGTAGCTCACAACTCATCACTAATGTGCGGGCCACCCCCCTCAAAAAAATCCACTTTTACCACTCCCGATGCCACTCGACCGTCCGGATATTAGGAATCACGGTAGCTTTGCGCATCAGTGTAAAGCCTGACCTGCACCCCTCGAAAAGTCTCGTAGCCATTGATCTCTTTCAGCGAGATGCCTAAGCCTATATTGTGCTCAAGCAACTCCTTAACGCGCCCCTTGGCAAATGCATGGCGGCCACTGTCTTTGCACCACGCAACATAGTCGCTATAGAACTCGGAACGGCGTGACTGCATATCAGCGCCAAGCACACATGACTCATGGATAAACTCTTCAAGAGAGTTGGACGTACGGCGCCATTTAGCCATCAACCGATCATGGGCCGCTGACTTGGTGAAAGCACCTTTTGCCATCAAACGCACAGCACCTTCCAATGCCCAATACACAATACCTGCCAACTCTGCCGAAATAATACGGTCGGGTAAGTCCGCATCTAGGGGCAAGCCATTACGTAAACGACTATTCGGAAATTCAACAATAATCCAGCGGGCAAAGAAAGCCTCACTGTGGTCGCGCGTATTGATCAGGTGATTAGACATGAAAATATGCGCAGCTTCATTTCTAAAGGTAATAGGCCTGTGTGTTGGATGCCGACCTGTCACAAGATCGCCACCAGTGATGGACTTGAAGTCTGCTGCCGGAATAGATTTATCATCAGGCAGTTCGCCCACCACATTTAACCGAGAGCCGGCCAAGGATGCGACGAAGTATTCTTTATCCCAAACAAAGGGTGACACCGCAGTAATGAACTTTGATGGCACAAGCTGACGAATAATGCGTTCAATGGTGCCTTTACCAGCACGGCCGAATGGGTCATAAAATAGCACTGCTTTCTGCCACTTGTGCATAACGCCAAGCATGATCGCCCCTGTAATTTCTTGCATCAGCATCGTTTGCTGCACTTCCTCGCCTTCGTTATCAGACATAAATGTTTCATGCAGGAAGTTGAGGAACAAAGGGATGGGCAGCTGCTCATCGGGCGTTACATCAAGCTTTACACGCTGACGGCTACTTGGCATTAGCGGCTCCACCTTAACTTCAGCACCATTAATTTGGTAGAAACCATCTGGACAAACGAGCCCCACAGGTGCCGCTGAGAAAAATGTATCATTGGCAGATAATGTCAGCATGTGTTGCGCAATACCGTTATAGTCAGTACATCGTACACAGTTATCTCTGCCATCATGCGACTCTGCAACTAAGCGGGCTAATTCTTCCAATGGGCGGCGAACCCAGAGATTACTAGCTGGGTCAAGACAAAAGAGGCTCCCTTCAAACCCGACTGGCTTATGTTCATCTACTGCGAGTGAAGCAAGCACATTGTTCGCATAACCATGATGGGTAGCGGCGGTAACGTTCGAGGCTGCCATTCTCTTCACCGCTGCATCAAGCGCGACTAGGGAAATGTCTTTATTGGCCGCTTTAATTTCAGCACGAATACGCTGAAAGTCTGCCGTGCTAGCCGCCTTGACCGTGGCTAAAGCGTTTACGGCTTCCGTCTCAAATGGCGCACCGCAATCGTCTTTCACCTTGGTGACAATGCCTTGCACAATTCTTGAGGCAACGGCAAACTCGAATTGATGGTCTTCAGACGCTTGCAACCAATGCGTAATGCCTGTTCCAACATCGTAAACAAAAGGTTGGCCTTCAGCATTGACGTGATAAAAGGCTGCATAACTGGACGATTCGCGGAATGGCGTCTGACAACGCACTTTACCTGTAACACCACTCACCAATAGTTGGCGTACAGTCTGCATACCATAATTTTCTGTTTCAAGTTCTGTGTTTAGCATCAAGTCGTTAGCCGTGATCTTCAGCCCATGACTATCTTGGCGTACAGCCATTTCAACACCGGCTTTACGCGTAATAGTGCGTATTTCTTTTGCGGCGGGCAATTCTAGTTTGGCGGTATCCAGCGCGTGACCATCTACGCCTTTGATGACGACTGCTGACAAAGCAAGTACCGTTAGACCGTCACTCACGACAGGTTGACCAACAAACACCAGCCGTCCAGGTGTAAGCACACTTGGGTCAAAGATGGTGGTAAGACTTTGCCCGACGACCTGTTTAGGCTCACTTCTACTGTATCGTGGTTTTTGCCAAGTCATGCCAGCCTGCGCAGCACCGATCATCATGGCGGTACGGAAGCGCTCAACATCTTCAGGATTCTTCATCTTAAACCAAGCGTGACCATTACCAGCGCCAACGGCAATACCATTTAACAAAACCCGCGATGAAGTGGATGCTGTTTTGACGTAAGATACATTAGAGTCAGCCGATACAAGCGCAAAGGTTGCCGAGACCCAATCTTCAAAAGTTAACGCTGCATATTGCGCAGGCGTGTGCTGATCAATATCGCGGTCTAGGCATTGCCATGAAGATGGTTGTACGTTCTCTTTAAAGCGACCGACCGCTTTATAGGACTTACCGGCATGCTGGATTTGATGCACACCTTTTTGCTTGTCACGGTTCGCGCAAGGGATGCCAAGACGACGTTCAATTTCACGCTCAGATAGAATGATGAATTCTTCACCGATATTGATACCATGAAATCCTGCATTAATAATGGCCGCGTTCGGGTCATCGCCAACCTTGACAAGTAGTGCCGCTAGATCTTCGTGCGTATTTACTTGGTACTGAATAGCGATGCCAAATGAAACGCTCACAGAAGACTGTTTGCTAATGGTGCCATCGGCTTGGCGTGCGAAATGCTTACCTAGCGTATGGTTAGGGTCGCGAACGACGGTGATGATATTACTAGATAATGCTGGTACAAATTTATTTGTTAGGGCAACGACTGGGTTTTCAGTAGCTGCCTCTTTACCTCGTGTTTCCATACTTAATTCTCCTGACTTATTGCGATAAAAAAAAGAGGATTTGTGCCATGGGTTGCTAAGCCATGGCCCTCTTTAATGCTTTACATCAAGCGACTAAACCATTGGATGTGACGCGATAATCGCTAAACATGCCGGCAATATGCGCAGTTTGCTTTCAGGCAGGTTATCTATGAAATTTTTATCAAACACATCGTGAATTGACAAAACCTGCTCTAAGTCAAAAATATATGGGTCAAAATTACTTCTGATGTAGGCTATAAAATCGTACGGCACCACGTCTTGATCGATATGAAAGTAGCCGGTTTCTAAACCATGCTGATAATTATTTACTGTTGTATTCATTTTTATTACCTATTTTTTTTATAATTATGTTTTGCGCCACAAAAAAATACTGCAGGACTGCAATTTCATTGAACTACAGCCCATCAATTACATTTAATGCTTATACTGAAATTCTTCTGGCACTGTTACTGAGTATCCGTTTTCAATAAGAATCAACACACACGAGCCTGCTACACTTTTCTCAAAAGCATCAAGCGATGACCATAACTCTTCGCCTAATAAATCTTCAACTGGCCAAACGTAGCCATACTCAAACGTAATGCCTAGCAAATGATCATGAATTCGAACAATTAATGAGATAGGGACTAATTTATCGTCAATTAGAAAATAACTGTAGGAATCACCAGGTACATAATCATCGATTAACTGATCAAGAATGAATGGATTAAGGTTCGCAGACTTGTAAAGTTTAGATTCAAAGTTCATTTACAACTCCTAGCGTGTTACTTTTGCCATCAACATTTATGTTTTTATAATTAGCCCCTGATTTACTTTCAGAAGCAATAATTGATAAACATAGGCCAACAACGTAATATTCTTTTGTGTTCAAAGAGGCTACATAGTCATAACCTAAAACGTCGTATATATCTAAAACTGCACCTGAACTAAAGTCACTTAGGTCGACGCGTTTTTTTAAAGCTTTTATAAACGCATAAGGGATTAATTGTTCACCAAAACAAAAATATCCTGTCTCTTGATCAGACTGATAATTGCAATAATCTAAAACTAAATTTTCTTCCATACTATTTACTGCCTTTCTTCTAAAATTAAAATTTCTGCTATTTTTTAATGATCATGACTGTGTGGAAAGTCATAACATCTCGCTCAAAAAATCTATATTTAAGCGATAATCTTTGTTGTTGTTTTAAGATCTAAGTGAATCGTACTTTTTAATTTACTGCCTGCCAACAGTCGAAATTTTGTAATTTTAGGAGGGTCTATTTTAAGTAAACAGGTTATATAATCTATTGAATTAAATAATAAAATCATAAAAAACATCCCAATTTAGATCTGGTCAAAAATGTGTAGCAAATAAACAACAAACAAGGCAATTTCAATTTTATTACTGGCTAATTTCATTTATTGGTGCTTTCAAGCATCGTCTAAAAGAGAGTTGTATGGAGGACAAATCACCTCAAAAAGGTAAAAAACTTGGTGTAGGTCGAAAGCTTAATAAAGAGCAAGAAGCTGAAATATTTAACTTGATTACAAGAAAGCGACCATTTCAATTAGGATTCAAACTTCCTTACAAGAAAGTCATGCCATATTTATGGTCGCGTAATTTGTTGATGCAGCTAATTATGAGGAAGTTTGAAGTTAGGCTAACAGATGGCGGCGTAGTCAATTACTTAACTCGATGGGGCTTTCCACCGTTAAACTCACCTTTAAAAATGTCGGATCGCATTCATGTTCAATGTACTAAGGTCATTCGAGAATGGTTTGATATATACCAGGAAGCAATGATTGCTCGTAGCAAAGATGAAAAAGCTAAAATTTACTGGATGTATGAAATTGCATCAGTTGGTTTGCTATCTTCTGACACAAGTAGACGGAGTAGATTAACGATGATTTCGGTCATTGAAAATCAAGGTCGAGTACATTGGCTAACCGTAAGGGGTTTGTTCACAAAAGAACGGCAATTAATGCTGTTAAAGTCATTAGTAGGACAAACTAATTCAAAGGTTTTCTTAATTCGCAATACTGAGGTTCATTTCAAAAGCCCGTTGGTTGTTACTTGGCTGAATGAAAACAAGAGTGCTATAGAAATTTTGCCTCCGCCAGAATGGATAAATGAATAGTCAATTATCTAAAAACGACGTTCAGCACAGCCCAAAACTGACTTTTTTGCCGCAACGGCTCAACCTCGATGCTTAGCATGGCTCTCTGCGTTTCGGATACTTTGCAGCTGCGATTGAGTGGCGAAACGAGGAAACTTATGTGGCGGATTGTGCATTATCTCTGCGGATGCGTTTCTTTTTATCCGCAACGCGCCTTGCCATGCCGTTATTGGGCTCTGTGAGAAATGTTGCGGCGTGGCGGCAAATTTTAGGGTGCTGCTGCGAAAGTTTTATGCAAAATTTTGGCGGTGCAATCTGGATTTTTGTATTTAAATTTGCATGAGCGGACGTTGGTAATCTGTGCATTTTTAATGGGTACTGAGTGATGGAGCGTTGGTTTGGCTGGCTGAGTGGTAGGGTAGTTATAGGGACAAAGCTGACAGACACCAGTAAATTCTGAAACTCTCGGATTATCTCTGAGCTAGTACAAGTAAATCTTATATCTTTTGTTTTCGGGGTTATCTTAAGTGCATTCTGCCATAGGCAACCTTATCAAAACATGACAAGAGATACCTATACCACTTCAAATTTAATGTGCTTGATTATCAACGACGGTAATAATACGGTTGAACGTAATATGGATTCCAATAGGGGTAGTTCCACTGCTGCTGCCGTCGAATGATGGTCATTTCATACTCCTTCTGGACGCACTCTCGCCATTTGTCAGTTTCTTTTTCAAAACCTAGCTTTTCACAGGCTGGACCATATACCTGTATCTTATATTCCATCAGTTTTGTTGCTTGTTTCTGCTCGGCTAACGGATTTGAAGCGCACCCAGAAAGCAATGCTAATGGGATAAGAATGTAAATTGAACGTGTGTTCATGTAATACTCCTTACATGTATAAGTTGAGGATTAGGCTTCAATTGATACTTATTGACCACGCCCGTGTCCACGGCTGTTGCTGTTTCCTTTATTGCCATGTTCACGATAACCATGATGGTAATCTTGACCACGGTGATGCTCTTGGTAGTGAGGCACGAACTCGTGGTTGTACCAATAATCTTTCACAAAATAGACGCGTTCGCCGCAAGCGCCATATTGATGACAATGCTTACGCCAGTTTTTAGCATGTCCCGGTGGTACACGCATATAAATAGGTTCACGTTCCACATATATACGTTCTACTATTCTTGGTTGACGATAGATTACTTGCGGTTGAGGATATGGGTAATCGCCGATATCAATTCGTCCATAAAAGCCCGGCTGACCAATACTGACTGAGACTCCAACATCAGCAGCAAAGGCCGGCATGCTAAGGGCAGCAGCTACAACTGATACCACGAAGAGAAAGCGTTTCATGTTAAATGTCCTATTAAATATTAGTTCGTATTAAAGTGAGCCGATGGCCTTGTTGCAATTACGTTCAAGCAATTAACAAGGCTCGGCTCACTCCATATTACCTACCGCGATTCTGCCCACTTCCGCCACTAGGCCCACTACCATCTCTTAGCCTAGCGCCACTTCCGGTACCCATGCCCATGCCGCGCTCTGGCGGTGCATCTGGTAAGGTGACCCCACGCTCTTGGGCACGTATTTTCATAGCCTCATGGTGTTCTGCGCGGATTCTTTCACGCTCTTCCGCTGTTTTGGCAGAGCGTAATTTCTTACGGTGTTCAACCCGCTCCTGCGGAGTCATCAGCTGACTACCATAGATTCTTTCCTTTTTTTGTACTTGATCTTTAACTTGTACTTGCTCTTCCACCTGATTTTGCACTTTTGCTTGTTCTTGTGTAGTGACTTCATCTGCTGCAAAACCTGAACTAGCAGCTAATAGCAGACCACTCGTTAATACGGATATTACTAAAGTTTTTTTCATCATTTTGCTACTCCTTAATTTTCTGGGTTGTTGTAAACCGAGTAAGCGCCACCGCAACTCTGTCAGCATGTGCCTACACGTACCGCCTTTCTGGTTTGTTTACTACTGCGCTGGACTTATCCACCACAGTAGTATGCAACATTAAAATTACTGTGTGTTCACTGCATTATCTGATGGTGTAGCCTGCTGCGTTTGACGGTGCTCTCGACGCATTTCTCTACGTTGTTCCATATCCTGCTTCATATCGCCAGTGCCATCTTGGTTTGAGTCACGTGTGCGTATCCGATCTTGATCTCGCGTCATATCGCCAGCACCTTGAGAATTCTGCTGTTGGCTTTTGCCCTGTCCATTGCTTTGACCAAAGCCTTGTCCATACTTGTGACTAGAACCTTGACCACTCATTTGTCCTATACCTTGACCACCGCCACCGCCTGGACCACGCGCTTGAGCTTCAAGGGTTGCCACCCCAAAGGCCAATAGAGTCGTAGAAACTGCAACGACAGATTTGAATTTTTTCATGATACTGCTCCTTAAAATATAAATAATACATACGAGTAACTACTTAACGACTACTTACAAAACACCATAATGCTTACAATCATGTCCCGTTAATTTGTGAGTGCAGTATCACCCTTAGCTGTTTCGTATTTTTTTCAAGGCAACGTCAGGTTGTTTCAAGTTGTTTCAAATGCTTTGACTGAGACAAAGTTATCGGTAACATGTCTGACATATCCTCACACTTAGATAAGTGAAGCAGTAAAATGGAACTAAACCCAACACAACGCATTTTAGTGGTAGAAGACGACGCTGCTTTGCGAGAGATGGTTGTGGATTATCTGACCAGCAGTGGCTTTCAAGTAGAGGGGGTGAGAGATGGTATCGCCTTTCGGAAAAGCATGGCACTACACGGTGCTGACTTAGTGGTATTAGACCTGATGTTGCCAGGTGAGGATGGTCTGAGTTTGCTTAAATGGTTGCGAGCTGACGGTGGTCCACCAGTAATTATTGTTTCCGCACGTGGTGAAGAGGTGGACCGAGTGGTAGGGTTGGAGGTCGGTGCAGATGATTATCTGGCAAAACCTTTTGGTCCGAGAGAATTGTTAGCGCGAGTTCGCGCAGTGCTGCGTCGAGGTAGTTCCTCAGCAAAAGATGAAAGCAGTTATAGCTTTGGTCTATTTCGACTGGATATTTCCAGCCATGTGCTAGTGCATGATGGCAGTGAAGTTCCCTTAACATCGGGTGAATTTACCCTGTTGCGTGTTTTTATCGAACATCCCAATCAAGTACTTTCTCGTGACCAGTTAATTACTTTGGTGAAAGGTTATGAACGCGATGCTTTTGATCGCAGTATAGATGTGCGTGTGACGCGCTTGCGCCGCAAGATTGAAGCTATTCCAGAGTCGCCAGTTTATCTGCGTACCGTATGGGGTGAGGGTTATTTATTTACGCCTCATGGTGAGGTCAAGACGTGAAGTCACCACCCTCATTGTTTAGCCGTACAGCCCTTACTGTGGCCGTAGGTTTGCTCGTCTTTCAACTCATATCAGGTGCCGCTATTTTCTTCAATCTCATGCTGCCCCTTGCTCACCGTTCAGCCGACGATTTTGCAGCTTTGCTAGTTCTCTCTGCGCGTACTTGGGTAGAGTTACCGCCTGATACTCGGCCAGCTTTTGAAGAAGAATTACGTGTTAACCACGAACTTGATTTGAGCGTAGTCGAGCAATCATCAACTCACGAAGTTGGGCATCATCCTTATATCAACTTCCTACGTTCGGCACTTAATGTTCGTTTGGAAAACGGCAATGCTGTGCGAGTAACCGAGCAGCCAGATGGTCGTTTTCATGCAGACATTCCCATGGCATCCCAATTATTACGCTTCAGTTTTTCTAAAGATTTGATTACTCCGCGCCCCTCACTCGCATTGGCTTGGAGTCTCGCTGCTGGCCTACTGGTGACGTTGATTATTTCCTGGCTACTTGCGCGCCGAATCACAGCACCAATACTCCGACTAACCGAAGCTGCACGTCAGATTGGCGCTGGCGAACGACCGCCCCAACTTCCCGAGTCGGGTGAATATGAACTAGCTGACCTGGCGCGGATATTCAATCATACAGCAGCCCAACTTGCTGCACGTCGCGAGAATCAGGCAACCTTACTTGCTGGCGTATCGCATGATCTTAGAAGTCCGCTTGCTCGACTTAAAATGGCATTAGGCATGCTGGCTGACGAACGTACATCGCCTTTGCTGGTGCGCATGGAGCACGATATTGACGAAATGGATATGCTTATCGGCGCACAGTTGGAATTAGCTCGTGCCCAAGAGCCCGAGATTCCTCAACTAGCTGACATTGATGCTGAAATTGTTGATCTGATAGATGCAGCACAGGCCCACTCCTCCAAGGTAATTAAATTTCGTGCTAATGGACAGCCTTGCCAAGTCGCTGTCGCACCTTTAGCGCTTAAGCGTATTCTTGGTAACTTTATGAGTAATGCCCTACGTTATGGAGAACTAGGGGAGATGATGATTGTAAGGCGACGTTGTGTAAATACCATTCTGATAGGCGTGCGAGACCGTGGCCCTGGCATTCCATCCGAGCTACGTGAGACCGTGTTTCGTCCATTTTTCCGCCTTGATCCCTCGCGCAATCGCGACACTGGGGGAAGTGGGCTGGGGCTAGCCATTGCCCGCCAGTTGGCGGATACTCAAGGCTGGAGAATCGCTATTAAATCTCGAATCGGTGGTGGTACCAGCATATGGCTTGCCATCCCAATTTTAGAATCAAAGCATCACACACTGGCTGGGGCCTCTGCCACAACGTTAGAAATTTAGTAGGGAACAACAAATTATTATGTTTGGAAAATCAATGAAAATTCCTTTTAGCTTGTCACGACAGATACTGCTTATCGTTTTTGGCGTTAGTTTGCTTGTCGCATTCATCTGGGTTGCCACGCATAGCGGCCCGCTTGCGCCAATCAAAGTGACGGTAACTAAAGTTGTTAAGGGACAGATTAGTCCAGTCTTGTTTGGTATTGGAACCGTGAGTGCGCAACGCTATTATCTTATTGGGCCAATCATTGCTGGTCGTGTGAAGCGCGTTCTAGTTGATGTGGGTGATACAGTGATGGCTGGGCAATTACTAGCGGAGATGGACCCAGTCGATCTTGATGAAAGAGTGTCTTCCATTTCTGCGGCCATTGATAGGGCTCGTAGCGTTTCTGCAAGTGCAGCGGCACAGGTTCAAGAAGCTGAAAGTCGCCATGACCTAGCGTCGATTGAGGTTGCTAGATATGTTCAGCTAGGTAAACAAGGGTTTGTGAGCAAGAGTGTAGTGGATGTTAAGTTACAAGAACAAGCAACGATGAAAGCTCAGTTGATTGCAGCAAAAGCTTCATTGAATGCAACAAAAAAAGATCAAGGGCGGCTAGAAGCCGATCGTGAAGGCTTGAAGCAGCAACGTGAAAATGTTCGCTTAATTGCTCCGGTAGATGGTGTGGTGACCTCACGCGATGCTGAGTTAGGTTCCACAGTGGTTGCTGGTCAATCTGTTATTAAGTTAATGGAACCTTCAAGTATTTGGGTCAAGGTTCGTTTTGACCAAGCACGATCCACCGGATTACGTAGTGGACTCCCGGCGAAAATAGAATTGCGTACGCAGCGCGGGGTGAGCCTAACGGGTAAGGTCGCACGTTTAGAACTGCTCAGTGACAGCGTAACAGAGGAGCGCATGGCGCATGTGGCTTTCGATCACATTCCGGATGGTATGGCAATAGGTGAAATGGCGGACGTTAAAGTGGAATTGCCCATCATTCATGATGTGTTGGTCATACCTAATGCCAGCCTTAGGCTGCAAGGAACCCAAATTGGTGTATGGTTACTTGATAATGGACGTTTACGTTTTGCGCCAGTAAAGACTGGTAGCGAAAGTCCGGATGGGATGATGCAAGTTCTGCAAGGGTTAGATGACGGACAGGAAATTTTGGTTTATAGCGGGCAGGAAATAAAAGAAGGTACGCGCATAGAGGTGGTAGCCTCCCTTGAAGGCAAAGTAAGATGATCAGCCTTGCGGGACGGGATATTTTGCACGCTTGGAGTAAATTTGCTTTTACCGGAATAGGCTTGGGGCTACTGATTGGTGTCACCTTAAGTATGGCTGGTATTTACCGAGGAATGGTCGATGATGCCAAGGTGTTACTTAATAACAGTGGTGCTGATTTGTGGGTGGTTCAGAAAAACACGCTTGGTCCTTATGCGGAATCATCAAGCATTCATGACGATGTTTACCGAAGCATTGTAGGGATGCCTGGTATCGCCAATGCTGCCAATGTTACTTACCTTACTATGCAAGTGCGTAAAGGTAGCGCTGACGTAAGAACCATGGTGGTCGGCTTTGAACCAGGAAAACCAGGAGAACCTCGTTATTTACTCGCGGGTCGGCGAATTACACGTGGGCACTATGAAGCAATAGCAGATGTAAAAACGGGATTTAAAATAGGTGATCAGATTAATATCCGTCGTCATGATTACGCAGTGGTCGGAATTACACAGCGCATGGTGTCGTCGGGTGGTGATCCTATGGTGTTTATACCGCTCAAAGATGCTCAAGAAGCACAGTTTCTCAAGGACAATGATGCTATCGTTAATGAGAGGTTACGAACTGCTGGTAATCCAAGCACCAACAGTTTAAGGGCGGTTGAATCGCCAGAGAATGTTGATAATTTACAATCTAGTAATCGCAATGTGAATGCGGTATTGGTTAAAGTTGCAAATGGGCATTTCGCCGAAACAGTCGCAGAGGACATACGTAAGTGGCGCCATCTGCAAGCCTATACCAGAAGCCAGATGGAGGAGATATTGGTGGCCAAGTTAATTGCGACTTCCGCCAAGCAGATTGCCATGTTTCTAGTCATACTCGCCATTGTTAGTGCGGCAATCGTGGCCTTCATTATCTACACTATGACATTGGGGAAAATCCGTGAGATTGCTGTATTAAAACTTATTGGCACGCCCAATTGGACGATAGCCAGCATGATTTTGCAGCAGGCACTTGGTTTAGGGTTAATCAGTTTTATGGTCGGCAAGACCGCGGCCACATTTTGGGTGCCCATTTTTCCTAAATATGTGCTTTTAGAACCCGGTGATGCGATTCGAGGTTTCGTGGCGGTAATGTTGATTTGTGCAATCGCGAGTACCTTGGCAATTCATGCCGCTTTGAAGGTTGATCCTGCAGAAGCTATTGGAGGTTAATGTGAGTACGGTATACGGCATTGAGATTGAAGGTTTAAGTAAGCGTTATGGAGAAGGTGCCGCAGCGGTTGATGCTCTAAAAGATGTTAATATGCGTGTACTTCCTGGGGAGGTCGTGGGCTTGATTGGGCCATCTGGCTCAGGAAAAAGTACTTTACTTAAATGCCTAGGTGCGGTGATTGAGCCAACCACTGGGCGCATGGCCCTATCTAAACAGGTTATTTACGATAATGGATGGAAAACAAATGACCTGCGTGCATTGCGCCGAGATAAAATAGGTTTTGTATTCCAAGCACCATATCTTATTCCGTTTCTTGATGTTACAGATAACGTAGCATTGCTGCCAATGTTGGCTGGACATGCTAATGCGGAATCACGAATGCGTGCATTAGTATTGCTAAAAGCGCTGGATGTTGCGCATCGAGCCAAAGCCATGCCACCTCAGTTATCCGGTGGTGAGCAGCAACGTGTGTCTATTGCACGCGCATTGGTGAATAGACCGCCAGTGATTCTTGCAGATGAACCAACGGCACCGCTAGATAGCGAACGGGCTCTTGCTGTTATTCGTATTCTGAATCAAATGGCATTTCAATATCAAACAGCCATCATCGTCGTGACACATGATGAAAAGATCATCCCAACTTTCAAGAGAATTTACCATATCCGAGATGGCAAAACACATGAGGAGGCTGGCGAAGGGCGTTCGTTTGAGTGATAACAGGTTAATATTTTGCACATTATACTTTGAGCTGAATTAGTATGAGCTAGCCTAGCACCATGTGATGAAGGTGAAAAGTCATCACCAAATGTAGTTGCTCAAGCTTTATTGTTGAAGGTCCGCTTTGCGGATGAATGCGCCATGGGACAACTCAGGGGACTTTTCAGCCGTTCAGGTTTGTATTGTTAAAGGGTACTTTTATTCAGATTTTTCATTACTTCAACACGCTGTTCTTCTGCTTCTATTATTTCGTTAATTTTCATTGTCATCATCCCTAAATAGTATTTATTACAGGTTTGGTTATGGTTAGTGGAAAGTTTTCTGGCGGAAAAGTTAGACTTACTTGAGCGTCTTTACAATATTCGTTCAGTTTACAATTTGCGCAAGCGATTCCTCACGCTATACCTGCCTTATCATGCTCATATACAAATGCTACAAACTGTTTAATGACGCTTAGTTAAAATAAATTTATGTGACTAATAGCACTAATGTCTTTAAATTAATATGCTCTAATAAACGTCAATTAATTTTTTCTCGAATTATGTTTAAACTGATACGTCTTATTGCATTCGCTTCCATTTTACTGACATTTAGCCAGCCATCCTTTTCTGAAGTGCATAGACCACTGTTCGATGGGCTCGATGGTCAGAAACATTTTTTGGATGAATATATCGGTAAAGGTAAATGGGTTGTGGTCAACATATGGGCTACTTCATGCCCATATTGTCGTAATGAATTATTTGACCTTTCAAGCTTTCATGATAAACACCATAACAATGATGCCATTGTTTTAGGGTTAACCTTGGATTGGCCAAGTTTTGATTTTCCGGATAAAGTTTACTTAGCTAAATTTGCCGCGGATTATCTCATCGACTATCCCTTATTTATTGTTAATGGTGACATTGCAGGTGAAGTGGTTGGCCAATCGATTGACATGATACCTATAACATTCTTTTTTAACCCAGATGGAAAATTGGTCTATCGTTTAAATGGCATGGTAACGGAACAAGCATTAGAAAAAATTATTAAAAACAAAAATGCACCTTATAGCACTGGATGGGCAAAAAATGTTCCACCTATATATAAACCTAAAGTTGAATAACAATGATTTAATTACGTTTTTCGGTGAGCCTACTGAGTTAGATGACCGCTAAGAGCAGGGTAAGTTAAACTGATCAATGCAACGCATTACTGGCTCAATTACAATTAATTCAATCATGCTGAATTTCTATATTAATTGTCAGCCAGACAATTTTGGCGCATTTCAATGGGAATGAGCGAGTGAATTATGGATATAAATATAATAAATCAATGTGTTATAAAGTTTAAAATCCGCGTACCACTGATTTAATTCCAGTTAGTACCACCAAATAGAAAAAGCCCCACATCTCTGCAAGGCTTTTTAAATATATCTTATCAATTAAGCTAGTTCGTCTTTACCTTCAATAAGATAATGGTTACTCACTGAGCCAGCAGTTCTAGCTTTCAGATGCGGTACATATTCTGGGTCACTCGCAAAGTCCAAAGCAGCTTGTTTCGAAGGCCATTCAATAATAATACGAAGCACTGCCGCCTTCGGTTCACCTTCTATCTGCTCATGACTGCTAGTTCTCGCTAAAAATTTGCCTCCGTATTTAGCTGATATTTTGTTTACTGGTCCAATATAATCAGCTACCCAAGCATCGGTGGTTGGGGTTACATCCATTACAGAATAATAAGTCATCAGTTTCTCCTTTAGTTAGTTTGAATCAATTGCAGTTAAAATCCTTCAAGCACATTTTTACCAATCACGCGACCACTCTCTTGCTGCTCATGTGCATTCTTGAGTGTTGCCACACTGAGCTTGCCAAGATTGTTAGTTACGGTAGAAATAAGCGCGCCGCTATCAATGAGTTCTGAAACACGGTTTAAAAGTGCATGTTGCTTATCTATGTCCTCAGTTTTAAACATAGAACGCGCAAACATAAATTCCCAGCTAAAACTTAACGCTTTTGGTTTGATAGTTTTAATATCAAAGACTTTAGGGTCATCAATTAATGCAATATGACCTCGTGGTTTGATTAACTCAACAATAGCTGGGAAGTGACCTTCAGTACCATTAAGGGAGGCAACATAGCGTGGTTGCAGCCCTAATGCTTTAACTTGATCAACAAGTGAAGCTCGGTGATCAATCACATGATCAGCCCCCATTTTCTTAACCCATTCCACCGTATCTTGACGTGATGCCGTTGCAATCACTGTTAACTTAGTGAGTTTCTTTGCAAGTTGGATCAAGATAGAGCCTACACCGCCTGCCCCACCGATAATTAGAATACTTTCACCTTCACCTTCACCCTCTTTAAGAGCAAGAGAGTCAAATAGTAACTCCCAAGCGGTAATAGAAGTCAGTGGCAACCCTGCGGCCTCTGCAAAATTCAGTGATTCAGGCTTTTTTCCTACAATTCGCTCATCGACCGCATGCAGTTCAGCATTAGTGCCTGAACGTGTAATATCACCTGCGTAAAACACCTCATCACCCACTTTAAAAAGAGTGACAGCACTGCCAACTGCTTTCACTATGCCAGCAGCATCATATCCAATAATTTTAGTGCCATGCTCCGCTGGAAAAGCTGCACGCACCTTTACATCCACTGGGTTCACAGAAATGCCTTTAACCGCTACTAGCAAATCATGCGGGCCAAGTTCTGGGGCTGTTGTCTCAAACTCTATCAATGCATCATTTGCAGTAATTGGGCCAGGTTGTTTATATCCGATTGCTTTCATGAGATTTCCCTTGCTTATATTTATCGAATTGACTGCAGTATAATAGTTTTAAAAAAAATGATAATACCTACATTAACGAAATCATAATTCGGATATTTTTGATAATATGGACATTCTTTCTCTAAGATTATTTTTACGTGTCAGTGAACGAGGTGCTCTTACAGCAGCTGCGAAAGACTTATCACTATCTCCAGCCAGTGCTAGTGCACGTATTGCTAAGTTGGAAGAAACGCTAGGCTTTCAGCTATTTAACCGTACTACTCGCGCGGTTTCTCTAACAACAGATGGCTCAGCTTTTCTGTCGTATGCCGAGCATATGCTTGAAACGCTAGATGCGGGCCTTAATGCTGTAAGCGGTAATGATAAAGAGGCGAAGGGTCTGTTACGTATGGCGATGACTGGTTCATTTGGACGCATGCATATCATTCCGCTATTAGGTGAGTTTCAGTTGACTTACCCTAACGTTTCACTTGATTTGAGTTTATCAGATGAATTTATCAATATGGTAGAGGGTGGTTATGATTTGACTATTCGCAATGCCCCCTTAGTAGATAGTAATTTTGTTGCAAAAAAACTAGCCCCAGATCACCGCTTACTGGTAGCTTCTCCAATATATCTTCAAGAACACGGTAAACCTTCAACAATTTCTGATCTTAAAAAACATCAATACGTCACGCTAACTGGCAGTAATTTAATCAAGTTTCAGAATGGGCAAAGCTTTAGTATCCCACATGCTTGCTCTGTCAATGATGGTGAAGCCATGCGTGCTCTAATTGAACAGGGCTTAGGAATTGGTATCAAATCGCTATGGAATGCTAGTGAAAGCTTAAAATCAGGTCGCTTGGTGCAAGTATTACCAGAATATCCACTGATCACAGAGTCTTCCATTTGGGCTCTTTACCCCAAAGGCAGAATAGTCATCCCCAAAGTCCGTGTAATGGTTGAGTTTCTACTGAAACAGTTTTCACCTGTGCCACCTTGGGTATAGCTTTTGCATTGAATTTTTCTTGAATCGTAAAAAAAGTGACCTCATGCCCATCTTTAAGCGCGCTTTATTCTTAGACCATAATTAAGTTAAAGCCTCAATTATTAGCATTTTTACTGGGACTTTTATCTGCTGTCCTAACAGTTAATTGAGATTTATTGTTCAAGGCTACACTGCTAAGTAAGAAATTCAATGATGCGAAAAATGTCCGCTTTGCGGATGTTTCAGCCGGTTGCCTTTAACTTGCGCTTGACTCCTGGCAGCCAAAACATGAACCATAATGCGCAACTTATGAATGGCCACTTAGTGGAAATTTCTCAGAAATAACTGTACACGCACGCAGTAGCACTCACCTCATTTTTGCCTCCACGCCGCAACATTGATGCCTAACAAGGTTCTGCACGTTTCTTTAAAAATTCCGTTGCCGCAACGTTACCTAAAATCCGCAACGCAGCCGCCACGTTTCTTTTACGTTGCCTTTTATTCGCAACGCTAAAACCCATGTGGTTATTGGCTCTCTGCAAAACGTGGCGGCGTGGCGGCAATTTTCGGTAATACGCGCGCTAATACCAAAAATGAAAAGCTGCCTAGTCAATGGCTTTTAAAATACTCCCAGCTTCAGCATGCTCCAACATAAACTCACGCAACCAGTGGTAATGATTCGCGCAAATTTCTGCCAATGCCTGATTACCACTAAAACTAAGATGACTATAGGCATACAAACATGCCGTAATCCCAAGCGCATCAGCTGAGAGTGAACCTTCGTAACCGTTGATGCAGTTCACGGCATATTGCTTCTCTAAATCGGGTGCCATGTAAAAACCGCCATTACTGAGTTGATAGAACTCCCAATAAGCACCACTATATTCAGGGGCGATATTTCCGGCAATCGCATAAATTGCAGGCTCGATGCTGAGTGGGAACTGAATGCCAAATAAATGCGCCGTGTGCTTGATACGTAGATTGGTTTGAACTGACTGACGGGTAATTGTGTTCATGGTGAACTCCTAATGATGGTGAAGAATAAATCCCAACCCATATCTTCCAGACGTGCAAAATTCTCCGAGTGTTACCGGATCGTTAAGTTTGTTTGAAGGATATGAAGTTAGGTGGGGGTAGTGCGCTAGCTATGGTTAATAGAAGGAAGTGATTAGTGCATGTAATCTTAGTGCATATAATTTAGTGCATGTATTCGCTTTGGTTGGCGTAACTCTCCCAGGCATCTTCTTCAAAGTCTGTGTTTAACTTGATTGCATCAGCGATGGCTTCTTCCGGTAAATCCCAGGCTAAAACAGTTTCAATTGCGTCTAGGTAATGTTGGCGGTTCATATAATTTCATCCTTTTTGGTTTGTTAAAGTAGTAAATGACAATTGCTAGTACAGCGATAAACGTGAGAGGGAAAGCTAAAAACAGTAGTGCTAAAAAAACTAATGCAAACGTTCTGGTGTTTTCAGAGAGCAGGCATAGCAGTGCAATCACGACCAAGGTGATAAATTCCATTAAGTGACTCCAGGGTTGGATTTGAGTAAAAAGTGATCAGGTTCTATATAAGCTCGGTATAACTGATTTACTTCATTGCGAAGTTTGAGGGGCCTTGACTGGTCTGGTGTTATGGGTTGGTATTTTCTGAGAGCGACGGACTAGTACTACCTCGCAGTGAGATTTTTGAGGCGATTAGCGGACAGAATTGGCTTCTGTAGTTGACTTAGTTTTCTTAGTTTTGACTGTTGATTCGGGTTTGATGACAGGTGCAGATTTGTTGATGGCTACCGATGTTTTATAGTTAGCCGGAATGTTGGCTACTTTTAGGTCTGTATTGGAAGCCATCAGCGCATTCATTTCAGTCATAAATGCTTTGCTGTCTAGAATTTCATAACCCCGTATCTTGCCCTCCAGGTTACGCACCAAACCTTCATGTTTAAGTGCAGCCATTAGAAATGCAGGGGTGTTGGTTGACTTACCTTGATACAGTTTGATGAGTGGATAGGATGTAAGTGGAAAGGGCGCTTGTTCAAAAGCCGGTTGAATAGCACTAAGAGAAACCCATTCAGGACTGAATAAGCCGCCACCAGTATTCGCTACCACGCGGAACTGGATATCTTTGTCAGTGGTGCAACCGATGTGATAAGTGAGGGTGGCTTTACCAGAACTGGTAGGGCAGGATGCAACTTTGAGAATGCGCATAGAGGTGACTAGATTACTGATTATTTCTGACATGGTGAATCTCCTTTGGGTTGATTGAATGTTGAAGCTTGTACTTCATATAAGATGGTTAAAAAGCCGCAATTTTTTTAAGCAGGCACGGCATACTTTGCACACATGCTTAACAGTTCAGCATTTATGCCTGAAGCTTTTGGGATCAGTAAATCAACACCGAAGCCATCGTCTGAGAAAATGAACACGGCCTCATAAAAACCAGGATGTTCAACTAACCATTCAAATGAAGGCATAAACGCCGCATCCCCATACCGGCTA
>Ga0116182_1001665_pt1 | contig 22674 bp, 22 predicted proteins | sample AD_UKC077_MetaG_FD_89805 | JGI IMG/M metagenome (GOLD analysis project Ga0116182, IMG submission 89805) | Active sludge microbial communities of municipal wastewater-treating anaerobic digesters from USA - AD_UKC077_MetaG | ecosystem: Engineered > Bioreactor > Anaerobic > Digestate | place: USA...
CACCATCTCCACCTCGACCTTCGCCAGTTCGGGCTTCTCCGCCTTGAGCTCGCTGATCCAGTCCTTGGCGCGGGCGCAGGCCGGGCAGCCTACAAAGTGATACAGGGTGATGTTTGCCATGGTGTTCATTCCTTCTCGCTTACTTCATTCAATCGCTTGGATTGTGCGGCCGGGCGCTGCCTTGCGGCCTCCGCCCGGTCAAACAAAGTATACCCGTTTGGAGCCCCGGTACACCCCTTCGGGGCGTATTCGGCGCGCCCGGCGTCCATCCAGCAGATGCGGGTCAGCCTGCCCTTGGGGCCTCCTGCCCAGTCACAGCTGGTGAATCACGCGGTCGTGCTCCTCGGCGCGCTTGCCGTTGTTGAAGCGGTCCAGCGTGCCCACCAGGTAGCCGGTGATGCGGCGGATGCGCTCAAAGCGCGGCGCGTCAAAGGTATAGTCCAGGGCGACTTCCTCGCCCTCCACCAGGATGTCAATGCGCCGGGGGGCGCGGCCGAACTTCTCAACGGCGCGGGCCAGGTAGGCGTCCAGCTCTTCACGGGGCAGGCTGCCGCCCTTCACGACAAATTCACAGGCCATGGGTTCCTCCTTGCGGGCAATGCGGCCCGGGCCAAAACCGGCGCGGGCTGGGGTGGCGGGACGGCGGACGCGGCATCCGCGTCCCATTGGTGATGCGTTTGCCTGCTCATGATACCACATCTTGTGGGTTTGTGAAGAGGTTCCTCTACCAATTGTGGACGCGGGTGGTTCCGCCGCAGGCAGGGCCTTGCCTGGGGCTGTATCCCACAGCCCAGGCCCATCAAAAAACCGCCCCTTCCGCCGGAAGGAACGGTACATAGGCTGCAACCTGTACCATGCCTACATCATTTTCTGCCCGTTGATGAACAGCGCGAAGGAATGGCCCAGCTTTTCCGCCGCGCGGCGGCACAGCAGCATGCGGGTGAGGAAGATTTCAAAATATTCGGAGATGTTGGACACCGCGCTGTCAATCGTCAGGCGCAGCTGGATTTCCTTCTCCTCCGCCAGCACGCTCATCCGGGTGTCCACCACGGCGTAGTTCACCCGGTCGTGGATGTCAAAGGCGATGGTTTCCTGGTTGCGCACGCGGCTGCGGCGCACGTCGGACTTGTCCGCCAGGATGAGCGCGGCGGAGATGTCCGACACCGGCATCGCGCTGCCCTCGTCATGGTTGCCGATGGCGGTGACGATGGTGGCGATGTCATCCGGGTCGGCGCCCATCTGGGCGAGCAGGGTGAAGACCATCAGCGCGCCGGATTGCTCGTGCCCCTTGCGGTTGACGATGTTGCCGATGTCGTGCAGGTAGCCGGCGATGGCGGCCAGCTCGGCCGTGCGCTCGTCATGCCCGGTCTGGCGCAGGATGCGCGCCGCCTCGTTGGCCACCTTGCCCACGTGCACAAAGGAATGCTCGGTGTAGCCCACCTGGGTGAGGTACTCATCCGCACGCTGGATGTAGGTGGTGAAAATGGGGTTGTTCTTGATGTCCTGCAGGGTGATTCTCATGGTTCGCGTCCTTTCCTGGTGGGCTCAAGCGGAGTATACCACGCGCGGCGGGCTGCCCGGTCAGGAACCGGTCAACAATACATGAAACATGATTCATGTTATATGCCAAAATCCTTTGATTTATATTGATTTTATGGTTATGAATTGCGGTTGTGTTTAACCCCGCCGCGGATGGGTTATATAGGATGTGCGCCGCGCAGGCGGCGATGATTATCACCGAGGAGTTCTTTTTTTATGCTGAAAATCGCCATCATCACCGGCAGCACCAGGCCGGGCCGCAACAACGAGCAGGTCGCCCGCTGGGTGCTCTCGCAGGCCCAGACCCGCGAGGACGCCGAATACAGCCTGCTGGACATCCAGGATTTCAACCTGCCCCTGCTGGACGAGCCCCTGCCCGCCGGCTACAACCAGTACAAAAACGGCCACACCAAGGCCTGGTCGCGCGCCGTCGCCCCCTTTGACGGCTATGTCCTGGTCACCCCGGAGTACAACCACGCCCCCAGCGCCGCCATCAAGAACGCGCTGGACTACCTGTCCGTTGAGTGGGCCAACAAGGCGGTGGGCTTTGTGGGCTATGGCAGCGCCGGCGGCGTGCGCGCGGTGGAGCACCTGCGCCAGGTGGCGGGCGAGCTGCAACTGGCCGATGTGCGCGCCCAGGTGCAGCTGAGCCTCTTCACCGATTTTGAGAACTTCAGCGCCTTCAAGCCCCATGATATGAAGCTGGACGACCTGCACGCGATGCTGGACCAGCTGCTGGCCTGGGCCGGCGCCCTGAAGCCCCTGCGCGAAAAGGCGGAAAGCGCGGAAGCGTCCGAAGCGGAGCAGCTGCTGAACGCCTGAGCCCCGGACTATCCCGATTAGGGCCCGCCGCGAAAACGGCGGGCCCTTCGCGCGTGGTATACTCAAGCGGTACTTCACCGGGGAGGACTTTGCATGGGCGCGCATTCCACCAATTATTTTAACACCTTCATCCGCGCGGCGGAGGACTGCCCGGCTGAAACGGGCGTGATTCCGCCGCAAAAGGAACCCAGGACCGCGGCGCGCCTCCAGTACGAGATGATGTCCGGCTCGCCCTATGTTTTTACTTCCGACGACCTGGTCTACGCGGCTTCCGGCGCGCCGCGCGGCATCGGCCGGGAGCAGTTCTTCAGCAAGGGCCAGCCCTGCCTGCGCGCCTGCGCCCTGGCCAAGCGCTACGGCTGGGGCATCCATTTTGACGGCGAGGGCAAGGCCGCCCTTTACGGCCGGGAGACCGAAGCATACCGGAATTTGTCGGATGACGCGGGGCTAAAACAGCTGAAGGCCATGAAAAACAACAAATAACCTGCCCTGGGCAAGCCCTCATTGCGACCCCGGCCGTTTCCGTGACAGCGCCCCCGCGGCGTGGTAGAATGATGCTTACCGATTTTTGTGGAGGACACCCTTGGACCAGGACATGAACCGCCGCCTGGAGGCGCTGCTGGAAACCGTACAACGCCCCGCCCGCTATACCGGCGGCGAGGTGAACGCGATACAAAAGGACTGGGCGGGCCGCACCACGTTCTGCTTCGCCTTCCCGGACACCTATGAGGTTGCCATGAGCCACCTGGGCATGAAGGTGCTGTATGAGGCGGTCAACCGCGAGGACGACCTGCTGTGCGAGCGCGCGATGATGCCCTGGGTGGACCTGCTGGAGGGCCTGAAGCGGGAGGGCATCCCGCTGTTCTCGCTGGAAAGCCGAAAAGCGTTGTCTGATTTTGACGCCGTCGGCTTCACCCTGCAGTATGAGATGAGCTACACCAACATCCTCACCATGCTGGAACTGGGCGGCGTCGCGCTGCGCGGCGCGGAGCGGGGGGAGGAGGCGCCCTTTGTCATCGCCGGCGGGCCCTGCGCCTTCAACCCGGAGCCGCTGGCGCCCTTCATCGACGCCTTCCTGCTGGGTGACGGCGAGACGGCCACCAGCGAGATGCTGCGCGTCATCGGCGGGGGCCGCCGGCAGGGGCTCAAGCGGGAAGACATCCTGCGCAAGCTGGCGGGCGTCGCGGGCGTGTATGTGCCCGCGCTGTATGAGCCTTCCTACCATGAGGACGGCACGCTGGCCGCCTTCACGCCCCTGGTTCCGGAAGCGAAAATGCCCGTCCGCAAGCGGATGGAGCTGGACCTGGACGCGGCCGCCTTCCCGGAAAAGACGCCCCTGCCCTTTACCGAGGCGGTGCATGACCGCATCGTGCTGGAAATCATGCGCGGCTGCACCCGCGGCTGCCGCTTTTGCCAGGCCGGCATGCTCTACCGCCCGGTGCGCGAGCGCAGCCCGGAAAAGCTGCTGGAACTGGCCAAAGGCCTGTTCGCGGCTACCGGTTATGAGGAGATGAGCCTGTCCAGCCTGTCCACCGGGGACTATTCCAGGCTGCTGGAGCTGATTGGCAGCCTCAACGCCTGCTTCCAGGACAGCAGGGTCAGCCTGTCCCTGCCCAGCCTGCGCATTGACAACCAGCTGCAGGAGGCGCTGACCGACACGGCCAAAGTCAAAAAATCCGGCCTCACCCTGGCGCCGGAAGCCGGCAGCCAGCGCCTGCGCGACGTCATCAACAAGGGCGTCACCGAGGAGGACCTGCTGCGCAGCGTGACGGAGGCCTTTGAAAACGGCTGGAGCAACGTGAAGCTGTATTTCATGATCGGCCTGCCCACCGAGACCGATGAAGATTTGCTGGGCATCGCCGACCTGGCGAAAAAGGTGGTGGCCTGCTATTTCGCCCTGCCGCGCGAGAAGCGCGCCAAGGGCCTCAAGGTGGTGGTCAGCGCCTCCACCTTTGTGCCCAAGCCCTTCACGCCCTTCCAGTGGGCGGCCCAGGACAGGCTGGAAGAGATCCGCCGCAAGCAGGGCCTGCTGCGAAACGCGCTGAACATCCGCGGGGTCACCTTCAACTGGCACGACCCGGAGACCAGCTTTCTGGAGGCCTGCTTCGCCCGCGGCGGGCGCGAGCTGTCGCCGGTTTTGCTGCGCGCCTATGAGCTGGGCTGCCGGCTGGACGGCTGGAGCGAGCATTTCAATTTCCAGGCCTGGCTGCAGGCCTTTTCGGACGCCGGGGTTGACCCGGCCTTCATCGCCCACCGCGCGCGCGAGAAGGACGAGCGCTTCCCCTGGGACTTTGTGGACATCGGCGTGACGCGCGGCTACCTGTGGCTGGAGAACGAGCGCGCCCTGCGCGGGCAGACCACGCCGGACTGCAGGGAGGGCTGCGGGCACTGCGGCCTGCGCCGCTTTGAGGGGGTGTGCCCGGAATGAAGATGCTGGTGGTCTACCAAAAGCTGGGCCTGCACCGCTTTTTAGGGCACCTGGACCTGCAGCGCGCCATGCAGCGCGCGCTGCGCCGCAGCGGGCTGCCGGTGTGCTATTCCCAGGGCTTCAATCCCCATCTGCTGCTGAGCTTCGCCGCGCCCCTGTCCGTGGGCATCCAGGGTGAGCGCGAGGTCATGGAGCTGCCGCTGGGCGAGCCCGTGGCTGAACAGGACTTCCTCCGGCGGCTCAACGCCGCGCTGCCCGAAGGGCTCAAGGCGCTGCAGGCCAGGCTGCTCGGCGATGACGCCGCCCCGGCCATGGCGCGGCTGGAGGCCGCCGTGTACACCATCGTCCCGCGGGAGGCCGCGCCGGAGCTGCTGGCCGCCGTGCCCGGCTTTCTGGCGCAGACTGCCATCCCCTGCCTGAGAAAGACCAAGTCCGGCGAGCGCATGGACGACCTGCGCCCCCTGGTGTACAACCTGCTGGTCAAGCAGGGCGCGCTGCATGCCGTCCTGGCCATCAGCGAGCGGGGGACCGCCCGGCCGGACCAGCTGCTGGCCTCTCTGGCGGCTTTTGCCGGCGTTGCCCCGCCGCGCTGCGCCATCACGCGCGCCGCCCTGCTGGACGGGCGCATGGCGCCGCTGGAGGACCCGTGAAAGAGCTGCTGATCCGCGCGCGCGGCGGGACGCCCGCCCTGGCGCTGCTGGAGAACAGGCGGCTGCTTGAGTACGCCCCCCTTCAGGAGGACAGCGCCGTGGCCTCCGGCGCCGTCTACCTGGGGCGCGCCGGGCGGGTGATGAAGGGCCTTGGGGCGATGTTTGTCCGGCTGGCGCCCGGCGTGGAGGGCTTTTTGCCCTTCAATGAGTTGGCAGGCATGGACCGCCCCGCGCCGGGGGACAGCCTGATCGTGCAGATCAAACGGCCGGCCCAGGGCGGCAAGTCCGCCTACCTGACCTGTGACATCGCCCTGCCCGGGCGCGGGGCCATGCTGCTGCCCCGGGGCAATTATGCCCACGTCAGCAGGCGCGCGCGGGATCCCGCTGCGCTGCGGGCGCTGGCCCGCAGGCTGTGCCCGCCGGGCATGGGGTTGGTGCTGCGCGCCCGGGCCGAACAGCTGCCCCTGGAGGAATTGGCGGCGGAGATCGCTTCCCAGCAGGCTTACTGGGAGGAATTGCGATCGCGCGCCCGCGCCGGCGCCGCGCCCATGCTGCTGGCGCCCGCGCCGGGCGCTTTGCAGCGCTTGCAGCGCGATGAGCGCGTGCCGCCGGAGCGGATTGTGACCGATGATGAGCAGGCTGCCGCGGGCCTTGGGCTGCCCGTGCAGCTGCACCCTGACCCTTTTTCGCTGTATGGCGTGGAGCGGCAGCTGCGCCGGGCGCTGGGCAGGCGGGTCTTCCTGCCCTCCGGCGGCTTTCTGGTGCTGGACCAGTGCGAGGCCGCGCTGCTGATCGATGTCAATTCGGGCAGCGACAGCCGCCGCGCGGACGACCTGACGCTCAGGGTCAACCTGGAGGCCGCCGGGGAGATCGCCCGGCTGCTGCGCCTGCGCCGCGCGGGCGGTATCATCCTGATTGACTTTATCGACATGCCCGGCCAGGACCAGCGCGACGCGGTGCAGGCCGCCCTGGCGGAAGCGCTGCGCGAGGACCGGGTGAGCAGCGAGGTGCTGGGCTTCACCCGGCTGGGCCTGATGGAGATGACCCGCAGGAAGGCCGAGGCCGCGCTGGAGGTTCCATTGGAGCGCGAAGAGGAGGAGCAGGACATTGGCGATGCGTGACGCGGTGCGGCCCATCGCGCGGGAGGAGATCCTGCGCCAGCAGGCCATTGCCCGGGAGATCCGGGAGCGGCCGGACCGGCCCTTGACCTACCACCTGATCACCTATGGCTGCCAGATGAACGCCCATGACTCCCAGGCCCTGGCCGGGATGCTGGAGGAAATGGGCATGGCGCCGGAGGCGGACAGGGAGAAGGCCGGGCTGATCCTGTTCAACACCTGCTGCATCCGCGACAACGCGGAACGCCGCGCCATGGGCAACATCGTCTTTACCAGGAAGATCAAACGGGTGCGCCCTGAGCTGCTGGTAGGCGTGTGCGGCTGCATGGCCCAGCAGGAGGGCTTTCAGGAACGGCTGAGCAGGCGCTATCCTCATGTGGATTTCAGCTTCGGCCCGGGGGAGATCTACCAATTGCCCCAGCGCCTGCTGGACGCCATGGAGGGGCGGCGGGAGCAGGCCTTCCGCCGGGGGGAGGATTCCACCCTGTATGAGGGCCTGCCGATCCTGCGCTCCTCGCCCTTTTTCGCCTACCAGACGGTGATGTACGGCTGCGACAACTTTTGCTCCTACTGCGTGGTGCCCCTGGTGCGCGGGCGGGAGCGCTCGCGGGAATTAAAGCAGATCGTGAGCGAAGCGCAGCGCCTGGTGGATGAGGGCGTGCAGGAGATCATGCTGCTGGGGCAGAACGTCAACTCCTACGGCAGGGACACCGGCGGGCCTCGCTTTGAGGACCTGCTGCGCGCCCTGGGCCAGACCGGTATCCGCCGGCTGCGCTTCATGACCTCCCACCCCAAGGACCTGTCCGATGAGCTGATCGCGGAGATGGCGCGCAACCCGGCCGTCTGCCCGCACCTGCACCTGCCTGCGCAGTCCGGCAGCGACCGCATGCTCGCGGCCATGAACCGCAGATACACCCGGGACTGGTACCTGGAGCGCGTGCGCGCCCTGCGCCAGGCCATCCCGCACATCGGGCTGACCAGCGACCTGATCGTGGCCTTTCCCGGCGAGACCGAGGAGGACTTTGAGCAGACCCTGTCCCTGGCGCGCCAGGTGCGCTTCGACAGCGCCTTCACCTTTATCTACAGCCCGCGCTCGGGCACGGCCGCCGCCAGGCTGCCCGGGCGGATCGACCCGGAGGTGGCGCGCGAGCGCATCCTGCGCCTGATCGCCCTGCAGGAGGACATCACCCGGGAAGTGCTGCGCGGCCTTGTCGGGCAGACGGCAAGCGTGCTGGCCGAAGGCCTCTCCAAACGCGACCCCGGCCAGCTCACCGGCAAGACCGGGCGGGGCATCGCCTGCAACTTCAGCGCCGATCCCGGCCGGATCGGGCAGATCGTGCCCGTCCTGATCACAGGGCAGGGCAGCAAGACCCTCAAGGCCAGACAAATTGAAAAGGAGAACCCCTGATGGAAAAGATTCTGGAAAAAGCCCGCGAGCTGGGCCGGCTGATCGCCCAATCCGAGGAATTCACCAACTTGAACGCCCTGGATGAGCAGATGTACCAAGATCCCGAGGTCTCCGGCATGCTGGAGCGCTACGCCGACCTGCGCGACCGGATCGCCGCGGCCGAAGCCGGGGACGAGGCCCCGGAGCAGGACCTCAAGGCCCTGAGGGACCAGGCCGACGGCCTGCAGGAGCAGATCAGCCGGCATGAGCGCATGCTGCAGGTCAGCATCGCGCGGTTGACCTTCAACCGCATGATGGAGCGCGTCAACCGCGCGCTGCAGGCGCAGCTGACCGGCGAGGACGAGTTCGCTGAGGACCTGGGCTGCAGCGGCGGCTGCGCGGGCTGCTCGGGCTGCGGCTCCCCGCGCTGAGCGCGCCGGGCGGAGTTTACTGAATCATCAGGATGATTTTTGCGCGGCGGCGCGCAAAAAGGAGGCGGAACACATGGATTTTGCAACGCTGTCCAAACAATACGAGGAGTACATCATCGCCCTGCGGCGGGATTTTCATGCCCACCCGGAGCTGTCCTTTGAGGAGGAGCGCACCGCGCGGGTGGTCAGCGGGCAGCTGGACCATCTGGGCATCCCCCATGTGCGCCTGGCGCACAACTGCGTGGTGGGCAAGCTGGTAGGCGGCAAGGCTGAGCAGGGCGGCCGCAGGCTGGCCATCCGCGCGGACATGGACGCGCTGCCCATCCAGGAGGAGGCTGAGACGCCCTTCAAGTCCGAACACGAGGGCGTCATGCACGCCTGCGGGCATGACGGGCATACCGCCATGCTGCTGGGCGCAGCGGCCCTGCTCAAACAGGCGCAGCCTGAGCTGGGCGGCACCGTCTACCTGTGCTTCCAGTCCGCCGAGGAGGTGGGCGGCGGCGCCCGGGGGATCGTCGACTACCTTCTGGCTGAGGGCGGCGTGGACCGCGCCATCGCTGCCCATCTGATGCCCAGCCTGGACAGCGGGCTGATCAGCGTGGAGGAAGGCGCGCGCATGGCCGCTACCAACAACTTCATGGTGGAGGTGACAGGGCGCGGCGGCCACGCCTCCCAGCCCGAGCTTTGCATCGATCCCATCAAGCCCCTGTGCCGGATCGTGCTGGACATCTCCGCGATCCCGGCCAACCGCGTGGCGGCCCTTGAGCCCTGCGTGGTGCATGTGGGCAGGGTGGCGGGCGGCACCCAGGGCAACATCATCCCCCAGAAGGCGACGGCCTGGGGCGGCTTTCGCACCTTCTCAACGCAGCAGCGCGCCCGGTTGCCCGAACTGATCCGCGAGATCGCCGAACACACCGCCCTTGCCCATGGCGCAGCCGCCCGCGTGGAGTTTTATGAGGGCCCGCCCGTCGTCAACAATGACGCGCAGTCCGTCGCGCTGGCCCGGGAGGTGCTTGGCCGGCACCCGGTGCTGACGCCCGCTTCCCTGAAGCCCATCTGCGCCTCGGAGGACTTCGGCATGTTTCTGGAGCAGTTCGGCGGCTTCATGTGCTTTATCGGCATCCGCAACGAAAAGAAGGGCCTGGTGTATGACCTTCACCACCCCAGGTTCGGCATCGATGAGGATGTGCTCGGGCCGGGCGCCGCCTTCTTCGCGCTGTACGCGGACGCGTTTTTGAGCGGCGGCTGATCGCTTCGCCGCCGGGCGGATCATTGGCTGTCAGGCAGGAGGGCAGCGGCTCCGGAATTCCTCAGCCTTTGAGTTTTCTCCTTAACCGGCATAGGAGACGGGGAGGGATCATGAAACGATATGATTATCTGATTGTCGGCGCGGGTTTGTACGGGGCTGTGTGCGCGAGGGAGCTGACCGATGCCGGAAAGCGTGTTGTAGTGATCGAGAAAAGGCCCTGGATCGGCGGGAATGTCTACACGGAAACTGTCGGGGGCATTCATGTGCACAGGTATGGCGCCCATATTTTTCATACCGGGAACAAGGATGTGTGGGATTATGTGCAGAGATTTGCAATATTTAACCGCTATACCAATTCCCCTGTGGCGAATTACAGGGGAGAATTGTACCCCCTGCCCTTCAATATGCACACCTTCAACAAAATGTGGGGCGTGGTAAGGCCTGAGGAGGCGCGGGCAAAAATTGAGGAGCAGAGAAGGGAAATCACGAAAGAGCCCGAAAACCTTGAGGAGCAGGCCATCTTTCTTGTGGGCAGGGATATCTATGAGAAGCTTGTCAAGGGCTATACGGAGAAGCAGTGGGGGCGGGATTGCGCAGCGCTGCCTGCGTTTATTATCAGGAGGCTGCCTGTAAGATATACCTTTGACAACAGTTATTTCAGCGATCCATATCAGGGAATACCGGTCGCCGGCTATACCGGGATGGTCGCCGGGATGCTTGAGGGGATCGAAGTGAGGCTGAATGAAGACTATCTCACCGACAGGGAAGGCTGGAACGCGTTGGCGGGCAAAATCATCTATACCGGGGCCATCGACGCCTATTTTGATTACAGGCTGGGCAATCTTGAGTACAGGTCCGTCCGTTTTGAACACGAGGTCCTCGATACGGCGAATTATCAGGGCAACGCCGTGATCAACTATACAGACCGCGATACGCCGTGGACAAGGATTATCGAGCATAAATGGTTTCAATTCGGGAAGGATGATGCCGGGAACGATCTGCCCGGGACGGTGATTTCAAGAGAGTACTCATCCGAATGGAAGCCGGGCGATGAACCCTGCTACCCGGTCAATGACAGGAGAAACGAAGGCTTGTATTTGCAATACAAAGAACTGGCGGACAGGGAAAGCGGCGTCATCTTCGGCGGTCGCCTGGGGGAATACAGGTATTATGATATGGATCAGGCGATCGCAAGCGCGCTGAACAGAGCGAAAAAGGAGATTCACAATCAGGTATAGGCCGGGCGCCGCCCTTTTCGCGCTGTACGCGGACGTTTTTTGATTGGCAATATTCTTTTTTGACCAGGCACTGCCGTCCATGAAGATCAACCCTTGATGCTCCGGTCAGTCGCCATCAATCTTGATTTTGAATTCCCCGTCATATTCAATCTTCCAGCCGTGGAGCTGGGCGATCCGCTTCACGTTGGCCAGCCCCATGCCCCGGAAGCGTTCGCCCGTGCGGCTCGGGTCAGCGGTCACCATGGGCTCAAAGACAGTGTCCCGCAAGGATTCCGGTATTCCCGGCCCGTCATCTCCAAGCCGGAGGCATTTTTCTTTCGCGTCCCAATCAATATGGATCGAAACGCCTGGCTCATTGTGCTGGACAGAATTGACGAGAATGTTTTGCAACAAACGCGCGAACAAAGCCGGGTCAAAGGCCGTCAGACAGCTTTCATCATCATGAAAGCGGATCTCAATCTCAGCCGCATGCTCGCTGAACCAGGTAAAATTCTCTCCCACATACCGGCGGACCGCTTCCAGCAGGTCTCCCTCCATCATGTTTTCGCTCAGCTGTTCCTTCAGGGTCGCGTAAGCCATCATGTCATCGAGCCGGTCTTTGAGAAAACCGGACTGCCGGTAAATCGTATCCAGATAATGGTCAAACTGCTCAGCCTGAACCAGACCGTCCGTAAGGGCGCGGCTACAGGCCATAATCGCGGCCAGGGGCGTTTTGATGTCGTGGGCCAACCCCCTGAAAAAGAAGCGCTTTTCCTCTTCTTCCGCCTCATAAATCTCCTGGACATTTTTTTCCAGGCGAATGGACAGCCTGTGGAAAAGAAAGAAAATGCCAAGAAGGTATAATAAAATCAGGCCGATCAAAGTCACCGCAAGCGTCCGCCGCTGGTGTACGGGGCTGGAATCGATCACATAGGCCGGCTCGCAGGAGAAGGTGTCCGAGGGGTAATTGAGGACCAGCCAGTTTCCCTCCGGGGTTGTATAGATGAAGCCGGTCCGTTTGTTTTCCCGCGTCAAATGCTGATTCAGCAAATCGCCCGGAGACAGCGTTTCAGGGCCGCGACGGCCCTGGCTTTGCCAGAGGACAGACCCCTCCTGATCAACCACATAGCCATACCCGCCCAGTTCATGAATGCCCTGCCAGTTCAAGCTTGCCGGATCCTGGCTTTGTTGGGTCGGCACATACTCATGCATGGGCCGGTCGCCTGTCAGGAGTAGAAAGGCAGCAACATTCAGGGCCACGTAGATGACGGTCAAAAGAATGAAGGCCAGCATAAACCTGAGGCTTGCCGAAAGTATCTTTTTGAAGCGTTTGGTTTTATGGCCGGTCATATTTATTTCTCTTTTCTCAGCATATAGCCCAGGCCCCGGATCGTAATGATTTTTTCAGGCTGCTTGGGATTTTCCTCAATTTTATCCCGCAGATTCGAGATGTGAACCATGATGGTGTTGTCATCGCGATAGTAGGGCTCGTCCCACAGATATTCATAGATCTCCTGCTTGGTATAGACCCGCCCGGGATGCTTCATAAACAAAGTCAAAATCTGGTATTCCTTGGCCCGGAGCTCCAGGGGCCTGTCCTTTTGATAAACCCGGCGACTGCCCGCATCCCAGCGCAAGTCGCCGACCTTTACCTGGTCTGGGGTGTCCGCTTTCTGCTGCTGAACGCGGCGCAGAACGGCCATGACGCGGGCGATGACTTCGCTGGGATCAAAAGGTTTTTCAATGTAGTCGTCGGCACCGAGCGTCAGGCCGTGGATTTTATCCTGCACCTGCGTCCGGGCGGACAGGAAGATGATGGGGAAATCCCGGCCTTTCTCCTGCCGGTCCAGGCGCTTTAGAAGCTCAAAACCATCCATGTTCGGCATCATGATATCCAAAATCATCAAATCGATCTCATGGGACTTCAGGCGCTCCAGAGCGTCCGTTCCATCAACGGCTTCCACCGCTTCATAGCCGGCGTTTTCCAGGTAGAGGCGCAGGACATCCCTCAGTTCCGGCGCGTCGTCAACGACCATAATTGTTTGTTTCACCGCATTCACCCCTGTCTGCCATTATAGGCGATCCGCTTCCAAAAGATAGTCTTCAAAGGTTTTGTCTGTTGTAAAGAAATCCGTTTTCCAGTCAAGCCCTTTTTTTTGATCCAAAATGTACGACTTTAGGAAACCGGAATCATAGAATTTTGAGGCGTCTGCGCCGTATCCCGTGATGGAAAATTCCAACTTCTTGCCGCTTAGCCGGGACAGGGCGATGTTCTCGATATACTGCGCTGTTCCCTCCGATTTTTCATACAGCGCGGAATAGGACAGGTATTCATCGGCGTCTTCGGCTTCAAGGCTGCTGTACAAATAGTCCAGCCGCATTTGATAGCTGTGAAGATAGGCCTGATGGTTTTTGGCGTTTCCTTCTTTGGCATAGTCAATCAAACGATGCATCTCATCGACCCAAAGCTTCTGGTATTCCGGGTCATGGTCCAGCTTCCGGGAGGTGGCAGCGACTGAGGATTTTTGACAGGCGGACGTTCTCTGCTTGAACAGATCATAAAATCCCCGGTCGAACTGAAAACAATGGAAAGCCTCATGGGCAAAGACCGCCTGATAGGAAAGGTCGGCCGAGGGACCGTCATAATTCCCCATGTCCGACAGGCTTTGATAATCCCTGGCGGTGATCATCCTTACTACCGCCTGCCCGTCCGGGTCCACATCCATCGACAGGGCGTACACCGGGGTCTTGTCTTTTATTTCATACAGCCCGTTTTTATCATATCGAACGATTGAATCCCTCCCGAGCAAGTTTCTCTTGTACACTTCAACGGGATACATATCCGGCTGGTAGCCGGGCCAGCAATCCTCAAAATCAAGCCGACGCGCTTGATCGATCAAATCGATGGTATGGGCGTCTATGAAGCGGGGCTGACGGATAAATAGGGAGGCAATCAGGGCGGCCCCGATCAGCAACCAAAGGATCTGCTTATATTTTTTCACGGCGGCTCACCCCTTTGCCTGCCAGGTACACGGCTGTCATGGTCAGCCAGATAAAGATCAAAAAGACGGTTAAATCCCGCCCGCCGTTAAATTCCAGGAAAAACAGGCAGCGTGTCAGCCGGTTGAACACATCCAGCGGCGGGAGCAGGTTCATGGCTTTTCCGAGAATCCTTCCCGCGGGCTGGCTGTTGTTCAGGAACATGCCCTGGATGATCTGATGGAAGGATCCGATCATGACCAGGAACACGCCCAACACGGCGGCAACGACGCCTGGCAGAAACATGTTGAGGACCGAAACGATCAGCGCCACGATGCCCGCAGTCAGCAAATAGCTTGCAAAGGCGGCTGCAAACCCTAAAAGACTGGTCGGGGCCTGCCCGAAAATGACGATGAACACAAGGACCAGGGCCAGAATCGCTGAGAGCATGATCGACACAATAGCATTGCCGATCGCCAGGGAGAACAGCTGCCGGTCCAGGCCAAGGCCATGAAGGGCCAATAACTCGGTCCGTTTTTCCTTGCGGTGTCTTTCTATTGTGCCCATTGAAACCGCGACCGCGGCAAGACCCGACAGAATGGACAGGAATTTCCACTGGGTGCCGAACTGGCTGATGATTTTTTCCGTCGGGTTATTGTCCACGATCACCAAACCGCCGGTCAGGAGAACAAGGCTGACCAGACCGCCCAAGATTCCGAACAGGACAAAGCTTCTTCCCCTGGCATTTTCCTTTACATGCAATTTGATCAGGGCTTTCATGCATTCGCTCCCTTCGCTGTATTGATGAACCTCTCGGCAAGTGATTCTTTCACGAATTCCCTTTTGTCAAAATGGCGGAAGGTATGGGCATTGATAAAGAGGTAGCCGCAGTCCGCTACCTTTTCAACGTCGTAGAGCAAGTGAGAGTTGAGGATGACGGTCTTGCCCCGGTCCTTCAGCTTGCCGATCAGTCCCTGTATTTCCTGTTGGCCGAAAAAGTCCAGGCCTGCCGAAGGCTCGTCCAGCAAAACGACATCCGGTTCTCCGATCAGGGCCTGAGCGACGCCCAAACGTTGGCGCATGCCTTTGGAATAATGTTTGACCAAGGGATCTTTTTGAACATCAAGGCCCGCTGCATCCATCAGCCGTAAGCTCTCCCGCTCACGGGCGTCCCTGCCCATCCCTCGTACCTCCATGAAGTAGCTCAAGACCTGCCGGCCTGTCAGTATTTCCGGGAAATATGGAGTTTCCGGGGAATAACCCAGGCGGAGATCGCCATTGAAAATGATCTCGCCTTCATAATCTCCCTCCCAGCCCAACACCATCCTCATCAAGGTTGTCTTGCCTGCGCCGTTGGGTCCGATCAGCGCGAAGACTTTTCCGGCTTCAAACTCCAGATTCAAATTGCGGAATATCTCTTTGTTTCCGAAACGCTTGCTTAAAATTTTTATCCTGATCATTTCTCCGCCTCTGCATTCCTGTACGCTTGCCTTTATTCATGTACAGCATAAAATGCCAGGCTTAGATCAAGCTTCAACCAAGCTTAAATTAAGCTTAACTAACACAGGTAAAGAGGCAAGAGTTAGGGCTATAAAACTTGATAAGAATGTGTTATGATATTACAAAAATATTAAGTGAAACAAATTGGAAATTATGGAGGTAGTAATGAATAAGATTACTTGTATTTGTTTAGGTGTTAGAGATATGGAAAGGTCAATAAAGTTTTACAGAGATGGTTTAGGATATAAGACTGACTGCAAAGAGAATAATCCGCCAGTATGTTTTTTCGATACTCCAGGAACAAAATTTGAACTATTTCCTTTGGAACAATTAGCAAAAGATATTGATGAGAATAATCCACCAAAGGGAAATGGATTTTCCGGAATTACATTAGCATATAATGTTGAACATAAAGAAGATGTTGATAGTGTAATTGAATTAGTACGAAATGCTGGCGGAAGAATTGTAAAAGAACCACAAGACACCTTTTGGGGTGGATATCACGCATATTTTTCTGATTTAGATGGATATTACTGGGAAGTTGCATGGGGTTCAAATTTTAAGTTTGATGAAAATGGACTATTGAAATTTTAGTAATTAAAGGAGATATAAAAATGGCTTCAAGCAAAGAATACTTAGACTTTATTTTAGAACAAGTATCTGAATTAGATAATATTAGTTACTCAATTTTCAAAAGAGAAAGCGTCAATAAATCAAAAAAGGTACTTGACAAAACGCTTCCTGCGGAAGCGCTCCGGCATTACAGGGTGATTCCACAGCGGCTGGCGCCAGCGCGCAGCACGCTCAGCACCAGATCGTTGTATGAAACGCCGGAAAACTCAGCAAGCATGGGGTAGTCGCTGTAACCGGGAGCCAGGCCGGGAAGCGGATTGATTTCAATGAAGTATATTTTGCCGTCTGCGGAAAGACGAAAGTCGATCCGGGAAAAATCCCGGCATCCGAGGGCCTTGTATATCCGGCGCGACAATTCCATCATTTCGTTTTCGGTATTTTTGTCTATGTCGGACGGGCAGCTGTACGACACATGGTTCTTGTAATCCTGTTTCACGTTATAGCTGTAGATGCGATAGTTTCCCCGCGTGCTTTTATGGAATGAAATCTCCATCGGCGGAAAAACGCGCATATCCTGCCCGTTCCCCAGAATGCCCACGGTGAACTCGCGGCCTTCTATATATTCCTCTGCCAGCATGTCGCCTTTGTAGTGGCCTAACATGTACTTGAGTTGCTGGTCAAATTCTTCGTCGGAATTCACGATGCTGATATCGGAGATTCCCTTGCTCGACCCCTCGGCGTTGGGTTTGATGATGATCGGGTATTTCATGCCGCTCAGATCGGGCTTCATATAAAGCCCGAACACAGTGTATTTCGGCGAGCGAACGTCGTATGTGGAAAGCAGTCTTTTGGTAAGCGCCTTGTCCAGCGCGATGCAGAGCGTCGTTTCGTCCGATCCGGTAAAAGGAATGCCGAGCATATTCAAAAGCGCGGGGATTTGGGCTTCCCTGCCGCGCCCCGAAGTGCCTTCGGCGATATTGAACGCCATGTCTATGTGATTGTGCGCAAGGCGCTCAGGGAGCGTTGAATCCGCCTCAAAAAGCAGCACGCCGAGACCCGCGCCGGCAAGAGCGTCCCTGATGGCGTAGACGGTGTCAATGCTGTCGTATTCGGCTTGTGCGTCGGGAGTGTCGCCGGATGAGTCATGCTTGAGGTTATAAATGATTCCAATGACCAGCGCAGGAGGAGGGATATGGCTTTCCTCAGCCCTTTCTTCCATGGAAAAATCACTTCGCTTTCAGGTAATCATCGGAGCAATTTCTTACTCGAAAACGGTATACTGCAACTCTCAACACAAGTCAACATAAATTATTTCATGCCGGTTCGAATCCTGCGTGCATCAGCATGAGCGCTTCTCCGCTGCCCGCCGGCGGCTGACAGCGCCTGGTGAACGTTCATCATCTGTCCACGGAATCATCGAACTTTCTCCCGCGATAAAACACATTTCCGCCACAGTTTCCGTTTAGGATAGGATCACGGCAAAGGAATGCCGGAATGAAAGGAAAGAGGAAATTACGATGAACACAAAGAAATGGATGAGCATGCTGGCGCTGGCGCTGGCTTTGGCTGCGCCGGTGATGGGCCTGGCTTCCGGGGACTACGGCGCGGCCGCGGTCAGGGAGGGCGAGACCTATACGGTGGAGCAGATGCTGGTCTACGCCCTGCAGGACGAGTACCTAGCCCTGGCTGAATACAAGGCGATCATGGAGAAATTCGGCGTGGACCGCCCCTTTGGCAACATCATGAAGGCTGAGCAAACCCATGTGGAGCACCTGCTGCCCCTGTTTGCCGCCTACAAGATCCCTGTGCCGGAGGATACCTCCGCCGGGCATGTGACGCTGCCCGAGACGCTGGAGGAGATCTATCAGACCGGCGTGACGGTGGAGATCAACAATATCAAAATGTATGAAACCTTCCTGAAGCAGGAGGGGCTGCCGGAGGATGTGAAGACCGTGCTCCAGGCGCTGAAGAACGCGTCCGAGAACCACCTGGCGGCCTTTGAGCGCAACCTGAACAGGCCCGGCAGCGGGCAAGGCCTGCGCGCCGGCAGCCGCCGGGCGGATGAGGGCGGCGCCCCCGCCTATGGACGCCGCAACCAGCCCGGGAATGCCGCCGATAGCGGAAGCCGGCCCCGCGACGGGCGCGGCCGCAGGGGGAACTGACAGGAACAATTGGTTATTCCAGACAATATAAAAGGGATGCGCGGGCGCCGCGCATCCCTTGACTTTCTGGCGCTTATACTGATGTAAAGAAAAGTATCAGCATTATTATTTCAGCAGCTCGGCCGCTTCCAGCTGCGCCTGGATATCGTCCAGGGCTTCCTGGGCGGTGACTTCGTTGCTCTCCAGCGTGGACAACACGTTGCCGATGATCTCTGCGGCGGCGCCGGCTTCAATCAGGGCAGGCGGCGCGGAAGCGAAGTTCATGCTGTCAAACACGGCGGTGCGGTTGGCGGGCGGGGTGATGTCCAGATATTGGCTCAGCCTGCTCTGGTCCGCGATGGTGGGCAGCTCCCAGCTGGCGTCCAGGCGCAGCTGCACGATGTCCGGGTCCGAGCCCAGGGCATCAATGAACCTGGCAGCCGCTTCCTTGTGGGCGCAATTGGGAGAGATGGCGTTGACATTGGCAAAGAAGAAAGTGGCCTTGTCCTTGAACCCCGGCTCCACCACGATGTCCCATTCAAAGGCGGCCTTTTCCGTGAAGGTGGGGAAGCCCCAGATGCCGGTGACGATCATGCCCAGCTTGCCCTCAGTGAACATGTCCCAGTCACCGCGGCCGGCCATGTCCTCCTGGTTGGGCTGCACGCGGCCTTCGCCCCGCACGCGCTGGAGCATGGCTTGCAGCACCGCCACGTTCTCGGGCGCGTTGGCGGTAAAGGCGGTGTAGTCGGCGCTGACCAGGCTGCCGCCGTTGCCCTTTACGGACTTGTAGAACTCATGGTAGGAGACGGGCTGGAAATAGCCCCAGATGTCCTCGCCCAGCGCCCGGATTTTTTCCGCGGCCGCCTGCGCGTCCGCCCAGGTCCATTCATTGGTGGGGTACGCAAGCCCGGCCTGGTCAAAGAGTGCCTTGTTGTAGAACAGCACGCAGGTGGAGAAGCTCATGGGCACGGCGTAGAGCCTGCCCTCACTGGACACAGCCGCCAGGGTGCCTTCGGAATAATTGCCGCGCGCTATGCCCAGGTCGCTCAGGTCGGCCACGGCGCCCCTGAGCATGTAGGCCAGGAAGTTCTCCATGTTCAGTTCAAACACGTCCGGCGGGTTGCCGCCGCCCACGCGGGTGGCCAGCCCCGTGAAATAATCGTTGTAGCCGGTCAGCTGCAGGTCGATCTTGATGTCGGGATTCTTTTCCTCAAAGATGGCGATCATCTTCTTGAGGGTTTCCTCCTGGGCGCCGGAAGCGGAGAAGTTGGCGTAGGTCAGGGTGGTCTGTGCGCTGGCGGCTGCGGCGAAGGCCATGAGCAGCGCAGCGGCAAGCAGGAAAGCCAGGATCTTTTTCATTGGGATACCTCCTATTTTTTGAACGCTTGCGCGTTTGATCCGGGGTTGGGGGACTATTTGAGCCCGCCCAGGGCGATGCCGCTGTCCACGCGGCACTGGGAGAGGACATAGACCAGCAGGATGGGCAGGATGGTGAGCACGGCCCCCGCCATGAGGACGTGCTCGTTGTTGCGGTACATGCTGTTCATGTTGCCCAGCACCACCTGCAGGGTCTGCTTGCCGGTGCTGGTCAGCACGATCAGGGGCCACAGGTAGCTGTTCCAGGCGCCCATGAAGGCCAGCAGCACCAAGGTGAAGAAGGTGGGCGCCACCATGGGCAGCAGAATGACAAGAAACACCCTGTACAGGGAGGCACCGTCCAGCATGGCGGATTCCAGGTAGCTGTCCGGCACCGTGATCATCGCCTGGCGCATGAGGAACACGCCGAAGGCGTTGGCCAGGGCGGGCAGGATCAGCCCGGTATAGCTGTCCAGCAGCCCCATGATTCGCAGGATGATGTAGTTGGGCACCATGGTCACCGTGCCCGGGATCATCATGGTGGCCAGGTACAGGCCAAAGAGCTTGCCCAAGCCCCTGAAGGGCAGCTTGGCGAACACAAAGGCGGCCATGCAGGCGCTGAGCACCTGCACCAGGGTGGTGGCAAGCGCCAGGAAGAGGCTGTTGAGGCTTGCCCTGCCAAAGGAGAAGCCGGGCATGTTGAACACCCGGATATAGCCCTCCAGGGTGGGGCGCTCCGGGATCCAGCGGATGGGAATGGTGCGGATGGCCTCGCTGCCCTTGAAGGAGGAGGACAGCATGAACAGGAAGGGCAGCAGCGTCAGGGCCGCCATGAGGACAACCATGACGTAAAAAGCGGCGTTCCTGAGCTGTTTTGCGCGCAGCTTAGGCATCATAGTTCACCCACCTTTTCTGCAGGCGGAACTGCAGCAGCGTAAAGGCCAGGATGATGAGGAACAAGATCCAGGAATAGGCCGAAGCCATGCCCATCTTGTACTGCCGGAAGGCGTACTTGTAGATGCGTTCCAGGAAGACGGTGGTCGCCCCGCCCGGCCCGCCATCGGTCATGATCAGCACGGAGTCAAACACCTGCAGCCCGTAGATGACATTGATGACCACCAGCAGGAAGAGGGTGGGCGTCAGCAGCGGCAGGGTGATGCTGAAAAACTTCCGCGCGCCGCCCGCGCCGTCAATGCCGGCAGCCTCATACAGCGCGGGGTCGATGCTTTTGAGCGCCGCCAGCACCATCAGGGCATAATAGCCGGTGTCCTTCCACACGGCGGTGATCACGATCCCGGGCATGGCCCAGACGCGGCTGGACAACCACGCGGGGCCCTTGATGCCAAACAGGGACAGGGCCTGGTTCATCAGCCCGTAGCGCCCGGACAGCACCCAGGTCCACACCACGGCGGCGGCCACCCAGGAGGTGATCACAGGGGTATAAAACACCGTCCGAAGCACCGCCCGCCCCCGGAAGCTGCGGTTGAGCAGCAGGGCCTGGCCCAGGGAGCACACCAGAATCAACGGCAGGTAAAGCCCCAGGTAGGTCAGGGTGTGGAGAAGCACCTGGGGAAATTCCCGCCCGGTCAGGATCCGCGCGAAGTTTTTTAGCCCCAGGAAGTCCATGCTTCCCGCCAGCAGGTCGTAATCCATGAAGCTGTAGTAAAACGACATGGCGATGGGCAGCAGGCAGAAGACCGCCACCCCGATCAGGGAAGGCGCGAGAAACACCGCGGTCGCCGTCCGGCGGGTGTTCGCGTTGGGCAGGTACATGCGCGCCTCCTTTCCTGAAGTGGCGAGAATCAGCTTGTCAGCCTTCTGAACACCGGGATCCGCTCAAGCGGCGCGTCCGCGAGCAAAGTCTGGTTCCCCGAATGACGCCGGCCGGTGAAAAAATCCTCCCAGACGCCTTCGGGCAGGTACACCCTGCGGCTGGTTTTACCTTCCTCCATCACGGGCGCCACCATCAGCTCCCGCCCCAGCATGAACTGGTCATGGGTGGACAGGGCGACGGCGTCCTCCGGCCAGTCCAGGCACAGGTGCGCCATCAGGGGCCTGGCGTCCCGGACACAGGCCTGCGCTTCCTGCCACAGGTAGGGGCGCAGGCCTTCCCGCAGCCTGGCAAAGCGTATGCCCAGGCTGAGCACCCGGGGGTCCCCCAGCCTCTGCGCCAGGTTCCAGGGGCTGCGGTCGTTGTTTTCCACCCGCATCCCGCCGTATTGCCCGCCCCGGGGCTCCGAATGCCACTGCATGATGGGGCAAAAGCAGGCCAGGGCGGTGGCCCGCAGGTAGAGCTCGGCCGTGGGGATGGGGCCGGCAAAGCCGCCGATGTCAAAGCCCCAGAACAGGATGCCGGACAGGCCAGCCGAGATCCCGGCCCTGAGCTGGGCCTGCAGCTCGCTGAAGGTACTCAGCTGGTCCCCCGCCCAGTGGGCGGGCTGGGTCTGGGCGCCCACATAGCCGGCCCGGCTGAAAGTCAGGCCCCTGACGCCGTTCTCTTTCAAAAAGTTTTGGTAGGCTTCCACATACTGGCCGGTGTACAGGTTGTGGGCTTCCAGCCCCCGCATGCCGTTGTGAAGCCTTGCGCCCTCCTCAAACAGGAACTCCCCGCCGTCGGTCTTGAAGCCCTCCACGCCCATGTCCAGCAGGTATTTCCGCTTGCCGAACCACCAGGCGCGGGCTTCAGGGTTGGTGAAGTCCGGCATCAGGCTGTGGGCGAACCAGCGCCCGTTGATGCGGTAAGGGCTGCCGTCCTCCCGGCGGATGACATAGCCGCGGCGGACGGCCTCCTGGATGTCCGCCTCATGAACGGGCGCGCAGGGATGCTCGTCATCGTGCTTGAGGACGGGGATCTGCCACAGCAGCAGACGCAGCCCGGCTTTGCGGATGCGCCTGACGGTCTGTTCCGGGTTTGGAAAATGTTCCTCATGCCAGCGGTAGAAGGTCTGCTCGTCGCTCCATTGCTCCAGCACCATGACGGAAGCCGGGTAGCCATGCGCCCGCAGCGCCTCCAGCTGGGCATCCACTTCGGCGTCGTCCTTCCAGCTGTTGCCGGAGATCCACACCCCGAAGGCCCATTCCGGCGGCAGCGCGGGCTGGCCGGTCAGGCGGATGTAGGCGCGCAGCAGCTCATCCGGGCGGCCCAGGAGCAGATGGTCCCTGGACAGGGTAGTGCCTTGGGCGCGCTGGCATAAGGTGACGGTGTCCGCGAAGCGCATCCGTGTCGGGATGCCGCCCTCCCGGTACCAGCCCAGGCCGGCCTCTGTCATGAAGAAGGGCATGGG
>Ga0116182_1001684_pt1 | contig 22573 bp, 22 predicted proteins | sample AD_UKC077_MetaG_FD_89805 | JGI IMG/M metagenome (GOLD analysis project Ga0116182, IMG submission 89805) | Active sludge microbial communities of municipal wastewater-treating anaerobic digesters from USA - AD_UKC077_MetaG | ecosystem: Engineered > Bioreactor > Anaerobic > Digestate | place: USA...
GGATATGGATTAGGCTGGGATGTGTTAGATTTTAATAATTATAAAGTAATAATGCATAATGGTGGGTTAGATGGAATGACTTCTCAAATTGTTATTATTCCTGAAAAGAAAACCGCCTTTATTCTTTTGGCAAATACCAGTACACCGTTGCCTATAGTGTTATCTTATGAATTGCTATATCAATTTCTTGTTGATATTAATTCGCCGTATTATAAAATTGTATTGGAAAAGTACAATAGTTTCAAGGGTTTTGAAATAGAGCAAGACACAACTTTAAGCCCACAAAAGCCAGATTTAGAAACGTTAAAAGGGAAGTATATAGACAAATTAATGGGTGAGGTTGTTATTTATGAAAATACTGAAAATCAGACAATTGAAATTCAGTTTGTTAGCGCACCCCATTTTGATGGTGTTATTAATGTGTCAGATGATGGAGATGTAAAGATTATTTGGCAAAATATTATTTCTTTACCCGATGGACTTATTTTAATAAACAGGAGTGAAAATGGGGCAGTAACAAGTTTTAATATAAAATGCCCCAACCCCGATTTCCATTTCGAGGAGATCAATTTTGTTAAAATAAATTAGTGGTTATAATAAATCAGTTTTTTATTTTCACTTCCACGGGTTGAAATATCTGTATTACTGGTAATAAAACAAAAGCAGTGTTTAGGTTTAATAATTTATAGGTGTAATCCTCATTGTGAATTATATCATAGAACTTCAGTAACAATTATAGATAACATTAAAAAAATATCATGAAAATATTAAGAACATTAATTTGTGCAATCTTATTTGCCTCAATCCATTTTTGTTTAAGCGGACAAAATGTCGATTCTCTAATGAATGCAGGTTTAAAACTGCAGCAAAAGTATAAATTTCAAGAAGCTATTGCTGTATATCAGAAAGTTTTAGACATACGTCCAAACGATCCAAACGGAATGTATCAAAAGGCACTTTGTCACATGCGAAATAGTGAACCGCAAGAGGCGCTTTCAATTTTTTTAAGGTTAACTGGCGTAAGACCTGATTTTGTCGGGGGATTTTATGGAGCGGCTACAGCATATTCGTCATTAGAAAATTATCCTAAAACCATAGAGTACATTGAAAAAGCAATGGAGTTTGAACCAAAAAACCATGAGTATTATATGGTTAGAGGTCAGGCATATGCGAATATGGGCGATAATAAAAGGGCATGTAAAGATTTTAAAACGGCAAAAAAACTGGGGAATCGTCATGCTAAATTCTCGATGCAAAAATATTGCAAATAGAATATAAGGCGCAAGGTGAAAGGTAAAAGTAAGTAAATTGTCCTACGGACAATTTACTCTTGTACCTTGCCACTTGTACCTTTTACCTCGTAAAGTGTTAGTTTTTCTTTTCAACATTTATAAATCCCCCGAAAAGATTTTTATTTGCATTAATCTTCTCTTCGCTACCATAAACGCAGATGTTGTTTTGTTTCAAAACATCTTCAATCATTTTACTAAAAGAACGAATATTTTCATCTGTTGTTGACAGAATAGCATCGCGGTCTGCTTGTCGTTCAGCTGCAGTAGCATTAGTAAAATAACGATTAAATGCAGTGTTTGCTTTCGATGAGGCTGTTTCCGGATAGTCATAATTAGAGATTGTTCCGATTATATATCCCAACATTTTAGCCTCGTTAGCTTCAAATGATTCAACATATTTAACAGCTCCTGCGTAGTTATCAAGTGTCTCTTTTAAGTTTGGATCGCGATACGAAGCGAAATAGAAATTACCATCACTCGAAATACCTGAAAATCCACCATAAGCACCACCAATTACACGAACAGTGTTTTGTAAATATTCTCCTGAAAGGATACTGCTAAGGACGCTCATTCTTGCGTCCCAATCATAACCTAACTTTTTGTAATTATAGCTTTGAACAACGTACTGAACTTTTGACGAGCTTATTAAAGCTTCATTTTTCTTAGTCAAATCAAAATTCCAATCAACAATAGTACTCTCTTTTTCCGGTAGATTAGCAGCAAAATTAGTAAACGCTTTTTCTAAGTTGCTGTAATCAGCTTTATCACATGAACTTGCTAATATCAAATTGTTGCGAGTGAAAAGCAGATCAGCAGTTTTCTTAAGATTATCAACAATCATGTCAGAATTGGTATCGAAATTTGTAACCAATTTTGCTAAAAACCAGTAGTATTCAAGACCTCTTGTTAATTCGCTGAACATTCCACTATTTGAAAAATACGAGTTTGAACGAGTCATTGCATATCCCAAACCGTTTCTTTTAACGTTAGATTCAGTTTGTGCTAAATTTCTTGTAAGAATAGTTTTTAGTCTATCCTTATCGGCCAAATTTGTTTTGTAAAGTACTTCGTTGCCAAGTTCAAACATTTTATCAATTTTTGAAGGAACGGCTTTTGACTCTAATACAAATTTAGGAAGCAGCTTGTTATCATCGCGATCTTGCTTGTAAGTAGTTATATATGTGTGTGCACTACCAGTATTTTTATTAATTTCTATCTCTAGATCTCCAAATGAATAGTTCTCAGTGCTCATTAATCCTAATATATCGCTAAGTAGTTGAGCATAAGGGATTAATTCGTTTGGAAGAACTCTCAAGTCGTACATTAACTTAATGTAAACAATACCATTTGTGAAGTTTTCGAAGTGTACAACTTTTACGTCTGCTATATTTCTTTCTTCTGCCTCGTACCAGTCAGCTTTTGGGTTCAAATCCTCGCGACCTAATTTAGGAATTACTGCCAATTCCTCTTCAGTGTTCTCTTTTTGTTGATATGCTATAAGATCTTTAGTATCAGCAATCAATTTTTCAATCTCCTCTTCTGATAACGAAGCTTTATATTCGGCTAATTTTTTGGTAGTTTGTTCGTTAATCTCTTTTTCCATACCGGGTTTTGGTATCATTACCATCATTAACCCGAAATTATTGTTTATAATAGCTTCATTTAAAACCTGTTCGAGATAGTTTTCTTCAATAGCCTTTTTAGTATCAGCCAATTGTTGTTCCCATTGTAAACCGGCATATGGATCTTTAGTAAACATCCAGTTTCGGTAGCTTTGAAGCATTGCCAACAGCCCTTTTTGTTCATCGTCTCCCTCTCGTAACTGGAACTCAATTCTATTTACAAACGCCTCAACAGCACTGCGGTCTATACCTTGTTCAGCTGCCTCTTTCATTTTGGTTAATATAATCTCTTTTGCTTTGTCTGCATCTTCTGGATTTGCATTTTGAATAGTGATATTAAATCCATTTTGTTGGTTCATACCTGCGTATGAATACATGTTTTGACCTATTCCTGCTTCTTGAAGTGCTAAGCGAACAGGACCAGCCTCTTGATTTACAAGCACTTCAGACAAAATGCTCAATGCCCAACTTAGTTTTTGGTCGGTACTTAAACCATATACCCAGTTTAAAGATATAAAAGTTTGGTTTTCTGTTGGAATGCCTTCTAATGATGCATAAGGAGCCTCAACTTTTTTAAATTCTGTAAACGGTTCTTGAAGTTTGATTTCATTGTCAACCTCTATTTTGTCAAAAGAAGAAAGATATTGTTTGTCAATAAGTTCCAACTCTTTTTTCATATCGGCGTCACCATATACAAAAATGCAACTATTTGCAGGGTGATAATGTTTTTCGTAATAAGCAATAAAATCTTCGTAAGTAAGTTCAGGTATTGCTTGAGGGTGTCCACCTGATGATTTACCATAACCATTATCAGGGAATAGGTTTCTGCCTATTTGATAGCTCATTTCTCTTTGAGGGCTCGAGAAAGCTCCCTTCATCTCGTTGTAAACAACACCTTTTATAACAATCGGGCTATCTTTATCTTCTAACTCATAATGCCAGCCTTCTTGCATAAAGATTTTGGGTTCCGTTTTAATTAACGGGAAAAAGACAGCATCTAGATAAACGGTCATTAGATTGAAATAATCTTTTTCGTTCATACTTGCAACGGGGTAGAATGTCCAATCCGATGAGGTAAACGCATTAAGAAATGTATTTAGCGATGTTTTACCCATCTCCTCGAAAGGACTTTTAACCGGAAAGTTTTTCGAACCATTTAAAACCGAATGCTCTAAAATGTGTGGAGTGCCACAATCTGAATTAGGTTCTGTCCTGAAACCAACACCAAAAGTTTTATTGGCATCGTCAACAACAAATTTTACAACGTGTGCACCACTTTTGATATGCTCAAAGTAATAGACTTCAGCATTTACTTCTTTTACAAACTTTTTAGAAATAAGTTTGTAACCGGGGATGTTTACTTGTTTGCCACAGGAGTAAAATGTAAATCCTGCGACTACCGCAATTGCAATAAAACTTGCAAATCGAAATAATCTTTTTTTTGTCATCATTTTATATAACTGTTTGAAATTAAAATATTTATTAATAAAATAGTTTCTTGTTATTTAGCCTTTTAAAATTACACAAGATACTTACTTTTTATGTGATAAATGTATGTTTTAGATATATTTTTTTAAGTAGGTTCATGTGGATTTTAGTTTTAAATATCAGTTAGGCGTATAGATGTTTGATTGTTAATAATATAGTAGCATAAATTTAAGTTTAGATAACCAAATATAGATAAGTGTCAAAACTAATTCTTGATGTCAACGCCAACATAGTTTTAATGGTTTACAGATAATCAAAAATTGCTATATATTAATCTATTACGCTAAAAGTAGCTATCTTTGCGTGCAATTGCGTAGAGACTGACATATTCACGTGTTTATTATTTAATCAAGTAACTGTCAGTATATTTGAAGCTATTAAGTTAAAAGTAAATAAAAATGAAGATATATTCAATTGAAACACAATGTTTTATGATTGACGGCGGAGCAATGTTTGGTGTTGTTCCCAAAGCTATTTGGAAGAAACGCTATCCTTGCGACGGAAACAACCTGTGTAATAATGCAATAAGAAACCTTTTAGTTGTAACCGACGACAGACGAATTTTAATCGACACAGGTATCGGAACCAGAATGCCGGAAAGTTTTCTTAAATATCAATATATCAATGGCGATGATACTTTGTTAGGTAGCTTGAAAAAGCATGGCTATAGCCCCGAAGATATTACCGATTTGATTTTTACTCATTTACACTGGGACCATAGTGGTGGCGCATTAATTGATGATAAAAATGGAAACCCCAAACCACAATTTCCAAATGCAAAAATGTGGGTTTCGCGTCAACAGTGGGAGTGGGCAAATAGCTCAAATTTAAGAGAAGAAGCGGCATATCCAGAACACTTGATTAAGCCGTTAAATACTTTCGGAAAACTTAATTTTATTGATGAAGATACTGAGCTTTATCCGGGTATTGAATTACGTTTACATAACGGACATACCAAAGGCTTACTTATCCCCGTTATTAAAGCCAACAAAACGACTGTTGTCTATGCAGGAGATTTGATTCCTTCAACAGCAAATATTCCACCGATATATCTTTCAGCGTACGATATTTACCCGATGGATGCCATTGACGAAAAAGTAAAGATTCTAAAGGAGATTACAGAGAATAACTATGTTGTTATATTTCAGCATGATATTAATGTGGAAGCGGCTACTATTGAAGAGACCCTCAAAGGATATAAGGTCAAAGAGACTTTGAAAATTGAGGATGTAAACTAACTTATTAGGAATTACCGTGTCAAAAATTCAGATAAATAATAGGCGAGCATCATTTGAGTATGAGTTTATTGAAACTTTTATTGCCGGCTTGGTGTTAAAAGGAACTGAGATTAAGTCAATTCGGCAGGGTAAAGCAAATTTAACTGACTCATATTGTGTTTTCCACGACGGCGAACTTTATGCAAAAGGGGTTCATATCTCTGAATATGAAAAGGCTGCACACTTTAATCATGATCCACGTTCCGAGCGTAAGCTTCTTTTGAACAGAAAAGAACTTAAAAGGTTAGAACGCAGAGTAAAAGAGCGTGGCTTTACTATTATCCCTGTATCTCTATTTATCAATGAACATGGCTGGGCAAAGCTAAAAATAGCGCTTGCCAGAGGTAAAAAAGTTTACGATAAACGCGAGTCAATTAAAGAGAGAGATATGAAACGCGATAATGAGCGTTTTAGAAGAGAGTTAAGAGGTTAAGAACAAGTTACTAAATAAAATATAATCAAATAAATACAACTAAAAACAGGAGAATATTATAAATGAAAAAATATACTTTAATAATCAGCTTTTTGATTGCAATTTTCAGCTTGTCGTTCAACACGGTTTTAGCACAAAACGATACGGTTTATGTAATGAAAAATGGTAGTGTAATATGGAAATACAAAGTTGCCGAAATTGACAGCGTTATTTTTTATCAACCAGTAGTGGTAGGGGATAATGATTCTACAGGAACCTTTATAGATTCTCGAGACAATACGATATATAGATGGTTGAAAATAGGTAATCAAGTATGGATGGCGGAAAATTTAAAATATTTACCAAGCGTAGTTACTCCCGGAACAGGCTCAAGAACAGTACCATATTATTATGTTTACGGTTATGATGGTACTAATGTTACTGCAGCTAAAGCAACAACAAATTATGCAACTTACGGTGTACTTTACAATTGGACTGCAGCAATGAACGGTGCAGAAAGCAGTAATTCTAACCCCAGTGCTGTTCAAGGTGTATGCCCTTCTGGCTGGCATTTGCCAAGCGATGTTGAGTGGAAGCAGCTTGAAATGAGCGTTGGTATGACAGAGGATCAGGCAAATTCTTCTGGTTGGCGCGGTACTAATGAAGGAGGAAAACTTAAAGAAGTAGGTACAGCGCATTGGACAGATCCAAATGAAGGTGCTACTGACGAGTTTGGTTTTACAGCCCTGCCGGCCGGATATCGTCATAACTATGGTTATTGTATCAACATTGGCTACCACGGACGTTGGTGGAGTGCTACTGATAAGGATGAAGTCAATTCATGGGCTCGTAACTTGGAACACAATAATAGCCAAGTTTTCAGGTTCTACTACGATAAGGAATTAGGATTTCCCGTTCGTTGTGTAAAGGATTAATCCTTTAAGTTAGAGATAATTAGCAATTAACAGTTGCATTATTGTTAATTGCTAATTGATTAGGTCTCTTAATTCATATCCCTGTCCCTTGTGCGTGCAAACTTCCAATCCAGTATTATTTTTCTCTAACATTACTCTAATACGGCGAACATAGTTATTAATGCTTTGTTCATTGTAGTAAGTCGTCTCATAGCCCCAGACAGCTATATATAAGTCATCTCTTGAAACTGTTTTGTTAAAACAGTCTATCAATTTTTTCAAAATATTATACTCCATTGTACGTAAGTCTATTATTGAGCCATCGGCTAATATAAGCGTACGATTACGAGTGTCGAGCTGAACCTTGCCAACAGAAATAATCTGCTCTTGTAGTTCGGGTGTTAAATTTTTTATTCTGGTAAAGCGGTCAATATGAGCCGAAAGTAATCTATGAGAAAATGGTTTCTCGATATATGCCACGCCACCTGCCATAAGCCCTGCCATTTTTACCGCATCGTCTTTGTGAGACGAGATAAAGATAATGGGCAAATCTGGGTTGCCTTTGTAAAGCTTCTCTGCCACTTCAATACCGTTCTCTTTGCCTATCTCTACGTCAAATACCAACACGTCGGGCGTTAGTTTCTTTATTGCTTCTTCTATTCCATAGGCAGCGGTCAAATATGTGGCATCGTATCCACGTTCATTAAGAGCTTCTACAAATCCGCTTCCTAACATTACGTCATCATCGACAAGTAATACTTTGATTTTATTTGTACGCATATTTAATATGTTTATAATTTTTTCAGTTTACTGTCAGTAGAGAGAGGGCATGCCTTGTCTCTACAAAAGTGGCTGTTGGATATAAGCAATGCCTGCACCGAGCGTAGTATTTAGGCAGGCTCAATAACCATCAAAATGTGCAATGCTGTACACCGCATTATTAACTCGTAATTCTTCGACAAGCGAAGCGACAAAGCCGATGACGTAATTGTTCATTGTCATTCCCAATTGCACATTGTTAATTGCACACTGCTAATTCGGTAAAGTTATAACAAACGTTGAACCCACACCCTCTTCGCTTTGCGCGGAAATAACTCCTCCATGCGCTTTTACAATGCTATGAGCATAATACAACCCTATGCCGTTGCCTTTTTTTTTATCGGACGAATAGTAGGGCTTAAAAACCCTTTTAATTTGCTGTCTGTTCATTCCTACTCCGTTGTCTGTAATTGTAATAGTTTGGTTATCAGTGCCACTGGTGGCGGCTATTTTAACAATAGGTTCGCTACCGTTATATTTTACGGCATTTTCAATAATTATACGAATAGCAGCCTCCATTAAATCGGGCTGTACACGCATCACGTAATCTGTGTCAATATCATGTTCAAAGCTAATTTTCTTATTAGAAAACACGGTATATATCTCTTCCTCTATCTGCTCTAAAATATCATACAGCGACACCTCGGTTTTATCACTCTCTTTTACTTTTTTAATATCGCGTGCAAACATCAAAAGTCGTCTGATTTTATCTGCCAGAAAATCCACACGGGCTGCACCAATTGAGAGCGAGTTTCTTTTGTCCATATCGGTCTCATTTTCCTCTAACCTTGATAGCATAAATAAAACGTAAGCCAACGGCGATTTCAAATCGTGAACAGCACCGTGAAACGAACGTTCCATATCCAATATCTCGGCAAAACGACGACTAAGCATAAAAATTAGATAGAACAGCACCAATGCAATTACTATGGTTGCAATAAAAGAGATAGTTGTAACAGCACCCAATCGTATTAAATAGCTTGGTTGTTTAATACTATATTCGGCTTCAATTAGATAGGTATGATTTGGCAACTCTATTAAACGATCAACAGCATACGTTTTCGCTTGAAATGAACCATAGGTAGAAGTATATTGTCGCTGAACTTCATCTAAAACCTTGTTTTCTTTAATATCTTGCAATATAATATGTGATGAGACAACCTCTCTATCCTCTTCATTAATACAACTTACAATAAGCGAATCTAATTTGGTCAAATCGAACTTTTCCTGACCTATTTTCATAGCTATTAAAGCATTTTCAAAAACTACAGCGACATTGTCCCCTTCATTTGGATAACCTGCATCTATTATATGAACTTTTTTTCCTTTGGTGAGCTTTTTATATGTTTCTTTGTCAATTGTTTTTCTCGACTTGTACGGTGTTGCATCTCCTTTTTCCATATTGTCCCTGATTAAAGTAGAGACTGACCTGTTAAAACAGGCAGTAAAAGCCTTATCCTGTCTATAAGAATCCTGTTCGGAAGCATATCGTAACCACAATGCCTGAGAAACAAGCAACGCTATCAATGCTAACGCTACAGACAATAGTATAGGTATATATTTTCTCTTCATACGTTAAAAAATAATCATTCCGAAAGATACAAAAAAACACAATAACATCTTATACCAATTGTAATTTTATAAAAACACCAACTATTATAAAATTTTACAATGGTCAATACCGATGCAATAAATACATATTTCAAAAGAGCGCAAGCAAAGTTTGAACTATAGTATTTTGTAAAATTGGTATTAACCTTTTATGCTGATAATAAATATTTTTCTTCAGCAAGATTATATTGCGATTATCTAAAGATTATTTTCTGATTATATAAAGATTATCAATTGATTATCAATTGAGTGGTTCTCTGCCTGTAATTTTGCACTGTAAGTTAAATCATTAAAAAAATAGTCAAAATGAAACAGAGAAGAACAATCAATTTTATTGAAAAATTAAATGAAAAGGAAATGTCTAATCTAAAAGGAGGAATATCTCTCTACGCAGAAGATGTTGAAATTGTAGTTTACAAAGGGAAACTATACATTCTTATCGATGGCGAATTAGTACCTGTAGAGGATTAGCGTGAGCCGATTATGTAAGATTATATTGCGATTATATAAAGATTATGTAAAGATTACCTTTTGATTATAAATCGTCTTACGAAAGCAGTGTAGTTTTGCAGCAGACAAAAAATAATACGTATTAATTTTTTAATTTTTTTATTCAAATTTTGTATTAATATTTAAATTTTTTAACAATGAAAAAGTTCACATTAATTTTAGGAGCATTAGCAGTTGCATTTACTGCTACATTTTGTACAAAAGAGTACGAAACAAAAAGAGAACCTCAGAATCTTAAGTACGTAGGTGTTTATCATAATGAGGGATTAGATTATGTTTTTCACGACATTAAAAGCAAAGTATCTGGGAAAGAGTACAATAATGAATTGGAAAGTTTATTAGAGATGTGTTATAACGCCTCTGTAGACTATTTAACCCAAGAACGTTTTTTTGAAGAATTTGACAATTGGGGAGAGAGATTATATTTTGCAGACACCGTATATAATTGGGCTAAAGACATATGTCTGTATGACACAAGGACACTAGAAGATATGTATGAAAATGGTGTGCTAAATTTAAGCGAAGCAGCTACATCTATTATCGATGAAATGTATTTAAGTTCTAATAACGAGGAGACAAGTTTAAATGACTTTGAAACGCTTTGCGATAATTTATTAATTGAAGCTAATAGTAAACTTAGTGGAGCAGAACGTGAAGCAGTTATAGCAACAATTTATGTGGCTAAATTTTCTGCAAATTACTGGTATGAAAATGCGGAGTATTGGGCTTCTGTTTTAACTGGTAACAATGGTGCAAAAAAATTCAATTGGAAAGGTCTTCTTAAATCAGATCTAATAGGTGCAATATCGGGAGGTGCTGGTGGAATTGAGGGTGGTCCTGCAGGTATTGCAGCAGGAGCTTTGATTGGCGGAATAGTTGCCTCTGCAACTTTTACGATTGAGGAATTACTTTAATATTAATATTAATTTTAATTTAAAAAGTCATGAAACAGGTATTAACATTTTTTTTAACTGCAACATTCAGTACATTGTTGTTACATCCTATTAAATCTCAAAATGTTACTTACAAAGCCTCCGTGCCTGTTTACAGACACTATGCCAAACAATTTGTAGTAACAGATAGTAAAGATGAACCCTTTATAACTGTTAAAGATATAAAGGAAGGCAAGACATTGACCGTCAGGGGAGAAGATGCTACGTTAATAAAAGGTAAAACTTTAAAAAATTCCAAAGGTAACGTTGTTGCCACTCGTAAAGGCAAAACTATCACTTTCCCTGAAAACAGCGTAGTTGTTAAAGAGGTTAAGAAAAAGAAAAACTGGAAGTATTATCACGACGATAAAGTTATTCTTGAAGTTAACTGCAAATTTAACAGAGCTACAAGAATGTATGATGTAGAAGCTGTAGCGTTCGACCAAAGTGAACTAACTGACGATTTACTAAAAATCAATTTCGGCAGACTTGATAGATACCTTTGGCTTGAAGAGCCAGAATGGAAGACAATTACTACATGTGTAAGTTCGGTTGTTGCTGTAGCTATAGTTGCAATACTAATGAATTAGAATACAATATAAAAATGTTATATGTTGTCTAATTGAAGAAGAGGTTGAGGTAAACACTTCAACCTTTTCTTTTAACTTGGGTAGTTTTATTTTTCAAAAAAAAATGGTAGAACTCTCTAAAAGATAAGATACTATCTTTTAAAAAGGGGATATAAAAATGAGTATAAAAAAATTCCCATTTACTCGCCAACCCGACGCAATGGACTGCGGTCCCGCATGTATCGGCATGATAGCCAAGCACTACGGCAAAGAGTACGATATCAACGGCTTGCGAAACAACTCGTATATAAGTCGCGAAGGAGTATCGTTGCTCGGCATTAGTCGTGCTGCGGAAAATATTGGCTTTCGTACCTTGGGCGGTCGTATCACATTCAAGATGTTGGCAGAAAAAGCCTTGCTACCGTGTATAGTGCACTGGAGGCAAGATCACTTCGTAGTGGTGTATGCTATAAAAAAATCGAAGAAAAATGGCTACGATGTCTATGTGGCAGACCCAGGGAAAGGACGTATGCGATTTACGCAAGATGATTTTTGCGAAAACTGGATAAGCACACAAACAGGCGGAGAGGAGAAGGGAGTAGCACTACTATTCGAGCCTACAGCCCTGTTCTACGAAAAAGAGGGCGATGCCATAAAAAAGGAGAATCGACTGAAATTCCTTTGGAAATATTTGGTAAAATATAAGCGGTTTTTTACGCAACTAATACTTGGACTGTTTTTAGGTAGCATACTGCAACTAATATTTCCATTTCTAACGCAGGCTATCGTAGATGTTGGGATAAATGGCAAAGATATCGGCTTTGTTTGGTTGGTGCTTATTGCCCAAACGATGTTGCTTTTCAGCCGTACTGCTATTGACTTTATCCGCCGAAAAATCTTGTTGCATATCAGTACACGTATCAACATCTCGCTTATATCCGACTTTTTTATCAAACTGATGAAACTACCGATGAAGTTTTTCGATACAAAGCTCACGGGCGACCTGCTACAACGCATTGAAGATCATCGACGTATAGAAAGATTTCTGACCGTACAAACGCTTAATATGTTCTTTTCGGTGTTTAGTTTCATTATTTTTGGCATCGTTCTATTTATCTACAATGTGTCAATATTCTTGGTTTTCCTTGCAGGAAGCATACTTTACGGCTTGTGGATAATGGTTTTCCTAAAAAAACGGAAAATATTGGACTATAAATATTTCGAGCAGCAAGGGATAAACAGAAACATTGTATATCAACTTATTAACGGCATGCAGGAGATAAAACTGCAAGGTTGCGAACAGCGCAAACGTTGGGAGTGGGAAGATGTGCAAGCCGACCTTTTTGATGTAAATATGCAGTCGCTGTCGTTGCAACAAAATCAAGAAGCCGGAAGTATCCTGATAAATGAGTTGAAAAACATTATTATAACCGTTTTAGCCGCAACAGCCGTTATCAGCGGAAATCTAACATTGGGTATGATGCTTGCTATTCAATACATTATCGGGCAGTTAAACACTCCTGTAGAGCAGATAATGGGTTTTATCTACAGCTGGCAAGATGTTAGCATTAGCTTAGATAGAATGAACGAAATCCACACGCAAAAAAACGAGGAGAACGAGAACCGAATCTTGTGTGATCTTCCCGAAGATCGTTCGTTGAAAATCAAAAACCTATGTTTTAAGTACGATGGAACAAGACCCAACTATGTGTTAGACAGTATCAATTTAGATATTCCGCAAGGCAAGGTAACAGCCATTGTTGGGGCGAGCGGAAGCGGAAAAACCACACTCGTCAAACTGCTTTTGGGCTATTACGCGCTCAATGAGGGAGTAATAGAGGTCGGCAACAAAGACTTGGAACGATTTAACCTTATTTGGTGGCGCGAGCAGTGTGGCGCGGTAATGCAAGAGGGTTATCTCTTTTCCGACACCATTGCCCGCAATATCGCTCCTGCTGATAGCAAGATTGACCTGAAACGACTTCGCTATGCAGCACAAGTGGCTAATATTGCCGATTATATTGAGGCACTGCCACTCGGATACAACACCCTGATAGGACAAGACGGACAAGGCGTTAGCCAGGGACAACGGCAACGAATTTTGATAGCCAGAGCCGTGTATAAAAACCCGCCGTTTATCTTTTTAGATGAAGCCACCAACGCCTTAGATGCTAATAATGAGAGAGCTATAGTCGAGAACTTGGCAGAGTTCTACAAAGATAAAACCGTTATAGTAGTTGCACACCGATTGAGCACGGTAAAAAATGCCGACCAAATCGTTGTCCTCGATAACGGACATATCGCCGAAACAGGCACACACGAAGAGCTTACGCAAAAGAAAGGAAAATATTATGAGTTGGTTAAGAACCAATTGGAGCTTGGAAATTGAGGGGAGTCGGAAGTCGGAAGACGTAGGTCAAAAATCTGTGTAAAATCCGTTCAATCAGTGTGCTCTGTGTTCCAAAAATCCGAAATCCGAAATCCGAAATCATTATAACTTTTAACTTTATAACAATGAAACCACCAATCACAAAAGCAGAAATAATAAATAGGATTAAATTGCCAGGAAAGCGAAAAACGGCAGAATGGCTATTCTCCGAGTACCGCGATAAAATTGATAGATATAGACAGCCTGAGCTTCGTAGCGCGAAGGTTCGTAAAATCATTGGGCAGGTTCCGCCCGCACTGTTACGCTACGGAATAATGATAATAGGCGGTGCTTTGTTAGTTTTGGTTGGGATAACGGCATTTATACCCTATCAGCCCACCATAGACATTGAGATTGCCGTAACGCAAACCGATGACGGAACATTGCACTATTCGACACGCATTCCACAAAATGCGATAAAAAACAGTGATAAGTTTGTGGGAGTAACGCTTAACTCTTCGTCAGAACTACCTTTCCATATAGAATACGAGATTGAGACTATTTCGGAAACAGTAAAGGTATCAGGGCAAAGAGCCTGGCAACAGGCTACGCTCGCTCCAATAGGCGAAATCTCTGATAACATTCTATTAGATAAGCCAATAACTGTGCCTGGTAAGATTTTACTTGAAAAACAGAGCATTATGATGTGGGTTGTTGAAAAAGCGAGAAAATAAGATGAGATTATATAAAGATTATATAAAGATTATGCAGAGATTATGTAAAGATTATCTTTTGATTATTAACCGTCTTACAAATGCAATATATCTTTGAATTATACAAAAGAAATTAAAAACAGAATTAACGAGCCGAGTATTTTATAGGTGCACAATATAAAAGAAAAGCGAATTAAGATAGTTTACGTAAACAGACGAGCGAATAGACAGGCGAGTTAATCTCGTAAAAAGTATGACTTGCCAATTTTATATTAACTTTTCTATAATCTGGCAAATATAATACGTCGATTAAAGAAATAAAAATGATTTGAACTATGAAGAATAAATTATTCAATGTAATAGTTGCGTTAACAGTAGCATTTTCACTGTCGCTTTATTTTAGCAACTGTACAAAAAACGAAACAATAAATAAAGATGTTTCTAAAATTGAAAAGTATAATGATGCTTTTAGAAAATTAGGAGAGCGACATAACCAATGTTTAGATTATGTCGCTGAAAATGGAGATGTTTCTATAATGTCTTGAAAAGAACGTTTTGAATTAGCCAGAAAGTTCTTTAACTCTAACACTACATGGGAAGAGCATGAAACAAGAAATGCAAGCATTATGCAAATTGTCACAGAATCAACAAGTGCGAGTAATTTGCTCAGAGAAAGCAAGAATGAAAGACATAGTGATGAGTTCTTGACTCTGATCGACAAATTAGAATCTATTCTTAATGAAACAAAAGCCTCTTGGGAAAAAGATATCGAAATTTCTCCCACTGAATTTAACGCTAAAATAAATTCATTGATAGATGAAGTTTATCAAGATTATGATGTAATTTATGACGATAAAAGTCAAACGGTCAATGAATTTGGTTATTTTATAGCAGGTTGTAACATTGCTAAATCAACGTATCAATATTGGCATGATGCTAACAATGATCCTCAAAATCCGTGGTATAATTACCTCAGAGAAGCAAAAGTACCCAAATTCTTTCGCTGGATAGCAGTTGCTGCAGTTGATGTTTGGGGGTTCATAACTAGCGCAGATGTCGATATTACATGGAACGATGGTGTCTCAGTTACTGTTTCATTCGACCTAAATGAAGCGTTAGAGAATGCAGGCGAAGCTTCTTCCTCTGTATAGTAGTATACTTTACGAGTTAGGTGTAGCTTAGTACACTTAACTCGTAATTTTAAATATATTTATAAACATTCAAATCTAAAAAATACAAACAATGAAACAATCACTTTTAATCACTTTTACTCTTATCTTTTTATTCAGCCACAATCTTTTTTCGCAAAACCGTTTTGTTGTCTTTACCGATAAGCTAAATAGTCCAATAAAAGATGTATTGGTTTTAAAGGAGTTAGAGCTTATTGCCATTTCAAATGACGACGGTATTGCTCACTTAGACGATAAGATAGAGCAAATTAGATGTCACAGAGTTGGCTTTAAAGACTCTATCGTAAATTTGTCTTCCGTAAATAACAACACAATTCAATTGGAGAGTACAACTGACTTACAAGGGGTTGTAGTAAGGGCTGATAATTATGACGCTCGAAAACATCTTGTACAGCTTCGAGACTCGTCTCATGCGTTATTTATGCAAAGTGATACTGTTGTTTTTTATGATTTTGAGATGTTCCTTAAAAACCTAAAAACTGGCGAGGTTGAGAGTTTAAAGGGTTTATTGCGGGTTAGCAATAAATTAAAACCAGGTTGGGGCAATTTATATATTTGTAGTATCGATAGTTATAAACACGCACCCAATAGAACAAATAAAAGAAGGTCTCCTTACAAATTTGACCACCTGTTTTTTTATTTTAGTCTTGACAAAGTACTAAAAGAAAATATTTTATTAGAAAAATCCCATAGATGGAAAAACTTTAACAGTAAAAAGGCTTCCTTTAAACGCGATTGGTCGATAAAAGATAGTACACACTTTTATATTGGACCGAAAAATAGTCATTATAAAGTTTCTGAGATTTGCTTCTATAATGATAAACTAAAAACTTTTGAATGGTACTTTAACTTAACTGAACCTCTATATGTTAAGCGGTTTAAGCATTACATTATGGGGCTTAGTACATTTATAGAGTACTCGTCAAACAACACCCTTCATCCAACGTTTTTACGGCGAGCTGCACGCTATAGGACAACCGATAATATTGATTATATGGGTTATATAACAATTTTAGAAACAAGCAGATGCAATTGTGAGCTCGATAAAATAGATAATAGATATAATTCAGCTCGAAGTTTACAGGAAACTGTGGAGTTTATAAACAAACAGTTAAACAATGAGCAGTGAGCAATTAGCAATTAGCAATGAACAATTATAATTGACATATTTACAATCATTTAATCGTAGATTGTTTTGTTTTTACTGAAAAGTGCTACTGTAAGCGAGTTATGTGTTGTTGCGCACCCATAGACACAAGCCTATGGTTAATCACATGCTGTCCTATAAACAAATTAATTGTTAACAACTAATTACTAATTGACTGTGGTTTAGCCCAATTGCACATTGTTCATTGCTTACTTCGACTTCGCTCACTACAAACATTGCTAATTGTTTTAACTCCCTTTTCATGATGTTTACAGAATATATTCTCATCAATAAAGTCCAAATGCTCTCTGTTATTTTCAAAATCAAGCTTATCGCATTCAAATATTAATACTGGAAACTCTGTCTGTTGCGATAGGTAATCGAAATAACCCTCTTCGATACTTTTCAGGTAATCAGCTGTGATACTCTTTTCATAATCACGACCACGTTTTTTTATATTTTTCAAAAGCTCTGAAGTACTTCTATGCAGGTAAACGTAAATCGTGGGTTTTGGCAATTGGTTTAAAATAAGGTTAAACAACTTAAAATAAAGATTATACTCATCGTCAGTCAATGTCTTTCTTGCAAAGACTAATGATTTTGAAAAATAGTAATCTGATATAATAAGCGAGTCGGATAAATCAGGTGTTAGTTCTCTTTTCAACTGATTATATCTATCAGCAAGGAACGAAAGTTCCAACGGAAAAGCATATCTGTCAGGCTCTTTGTAAAACTTTGGCAAGAATGGATTATCGGCAAACTGTTCGTACACAGCTTTTGCATTATATTTATTTGCCAACAGTTTGGTTAATAGGGTTTTCCCTGCGCCAATATTGCCTTCTATAACATATAGTTGCATTGTCGTAAGTAGTTATCTATTCTATATTATACAAACTTAGTACAAAACAATGATGTGGTAACATAATCAAACGAAAATAATTTAATTCAATTTACTCTCAACCTAAACAATTGTTAAAACAATTTTGTAGCTTTGCATAAAATTTAAAAGAACTGATAATGGCAAAAAAAGCGGAAATACACACCGAAAAGGGAGTGATGACAGTTGAGTTTTTCGAAGCTGATGCCCCAAATACAGTAGCGAATTTTTGTAAGCTTGCTGAAAGTGGATTTTATGATGGATTGCGTTTTCACAGGGTAATACCCGATTTTGTAATACAGGGAGGTTGTCCACATAGCAGAGAAAAAGGAAATCCTCGCGCAGGCACAGGCGGACCCGGATATAAAATTAATTGCGAATTAACTGGCGGAAACCAATATCACGACCGCGGAGTACTTAGCATGGCACATGCAGGAAGAAATACAGGAGGTTCGCAGTTCTTTATATGTCATAACCGAGAAAACACGGCACATCTAGATAGACAACACACCGTATTTGGGAAAGTTGTCGAAGGTTTAGATGTTATTGATCAAATACGCCAAGATGATTTGATTAATAAAATCGTTATTCTTTAAACACAAGTTAAAAGCCTGTATATTAAAACTTTGATACATATTTTGTACATCGTTTTGTATATGCAGTTTATATTCGATCATAAAATTTAATAAACAAAAACAGATGAAATTTACAAAAATTATTGCACTAGCAATTGGCGCAACGCTAATTGTATCATGCCAACAGAAAGGCAATGTGGTAAAAACAGTTACCCTTAATACAGTTGAAGATAGCGTTAGTTATGCTATCGGTACACAACAAGGACAACAGCTCTTAGGCGGAATGAAACAGCTTGAGATAGACACACAGTTAAACAAAGAGATTCTCGCTCAAGCCTTTATTAATGCCTTAAATGAAGCTCCTGCCCAAATCGAGGATATGCAAGGACGTATGTTAGTTCAAAACTATGTTCAAAGCAGTATGGCAGCTCAACAACAAAAACAAGAGGCAAAAGCTTTGGAAGAAAACGCTGATGTTAAAACAGCGGGAGAAGAGTTTTTAGCAGAAAACGCAAAGAAAAGTGGAATTACAGTAACCCCATCAGGACTTCAATATGAAGTTTTGAAAGAGGGTAAAGGTCCAAAACCAACAGCAAACAATGTAGTTAAAGTTCACTATCACGGCACTTTAATTGACGGAACTGTTTTTGATAGTTCTGTTGAGCGTGGCGAGCCTGCCGAATTTGGTGTTACACAAGTAATTCAAGGCTGGGTCGAGGCTCTTCAACTAATGCCAGTTGGTTCAAAATGGAGACTATATATACCACAAGAGCTTGCGTACGGAGGTCGCTCTGCTGGAGATATTATTAAACCATATTCAGCACTTATTTTCGAAGTTGAACTTTTAGCAATTGTAAGATAATACTAATCAATTAATTTACAATAAATAACAAAAGAGGGTTAATTTTTTAGCTCTCTTTTGTTGTTTTTTAGACTAATAAATTTAATCAACCATTAAACCTTTCGTTTGTATATTTGTCCAACGGCTGTTCAATTTAACTAACAATGAAGCGTCCATTAAACAATAAAAACCTGAAACAAAATATTTTCAAAGTACCTCACGGCTATTTTGAAACACTTACCGACAAAACTCTCACAAATGTTGGCATTGAAATAAATCCAAATCCAGATGTTATAAAAAAACCTACAAAGAGATATGTTTTAACAGCATGGTCGAGTGTTGCTGCAGCCGCAGTCATTGTAGCTTTTGTTTTATGGCATATTGTTAGTGAGATAAACGCAATAAATATTGAAAAACAATACTATACCGCAGTTGATAATTCAATTTTAGGTTTTTCAACCAATACTTTGACATCATTTATTGATTTTGAAAGCGATGAACCTGCAAATGGTTTAACCGCTTATATGCTTGATGATATAAGTACCGTTGAATTAATTGATTATAGTGCAAACAATTATTAAATTAAATAGTCTATGAGCAAATCAAAATTTTTTATATCAATTATTGTACTCCTTTTTGCAATGTCGTGTGCAGATAATAAGCAAGCTGATGAACCTGAAAATGATATTAGTTGCCCCCAGCGTCAAGAACGCGAGAAGTTTATTGAAGCAGAAAGAGTAGCGTTTTTAACTCACGAACTGGAGCTTTCTGCAGATGAAGCAAAAGTATTTTGGCCCGTGTTTGATTCATATACAACACAAAGAAACACTCTTTGGAAAACGCAACGACAACTCTATTTTAAAACGCGGTCAGATAGCACTCTTTCGAAGGAACTTGCGTTGGAAACCCTTGACAGCCTTTTTATTATTCAGGAGCAAATGCTTCAAAATGATAAAGAATTAATGAGAAACCTATTAGAAATTCTTCCGGCAGAAAAAGTATTAAAACTATTTCATGCTGAACGTCGCTTCAAACGCCATCTGTTAAAACAGATAAAAAAAGGAAAAAACAACTAACAATGAACAATTAGCAATGTGCAATTAGCAATTTAGTTATTATCAGCTAATTATCTGTTTCAATTGCTCATTGATTGTTGTAAAAATCAATAATATATCTCCAAGCTTTTGACCAAATATCAGAGTGTCCGGTGTTTTCTATTACTTTGTCGTTAAAACAGACAGAATAGTCGTAATAGGCACTTATAGTGGTGTCAGGAGTGCAATATTTAAACATATGGAATGGCGAAGTATTGGGTTGAACTTCGTTTACAAAATATTTTAGCAACAACTTCCCTAATTTACCCAAGTTACTAAAACCAGTAGTGTCATTGAAATTGAAATAACTACTTAATTTATCTTGTTTTTCTATTGCGTTGATGGTGTATTTATATGAGTTGTGTGTGTTTTGTAGTAATCCAACAATTGACCCTTTTGATTCTAAAATAGAGTCTATCTTGTAGCCATTCTGAAATTCAGATAAAAAAATAACCAGAGCCATGCTTAACTGTTCAGGATCTGATGAGTTTTCAATTTCAGTTAAAACATTGTTGTATTTTTCTGAGCCGTTACGATAATTTGAAAAATATTTTTCAACCATCTGTTCCATTTTGTTGAGAACGGTTGCAATATCTTGTGTCATAATAGGGCTAACAAAGATGCTCTTTTTGTCAACACCGTCTTCCATTAACAAATAATTGCAGGCATAAATGGAACCAAAGCTGTGGGCTGCAACATAAACCGATTCAAACTTCAAAGCAGCGGCAATGTTTGATATATCTTTGGAGATTAGACTGATGGTGTGAGAATTTTGTTTTTTGTCAAGTTCTTCGTAACTGTCTATTAAACAGTCATCAACGCCACGATAACCGGGAATAAGTATGTTAAAATAATTTAGTAGGGAATCAACACCCTCGGGAGCTCTCAAATTTGAAACACCCGGACCTCCGTTCAATATTATTAAATTCGGAGCATCTTTTTTTTCGGAAGGTAAAAACAGAAATGGTAAGGCTTTATATCTGTGACCATGTCCCTTGTGAGCATACACTCCATATTTGGCATTTAAACCCTGAAAAATACCATTATCGACAATTTTACAGTTGTTAGATATTTTAACTTGAGTATTTGTCCATGGGTTAATTATTTGCCCAAAAACGCAAATATTGAAAAACATTAGAAATAAAGCAAGTATCCCTCTTACTCTCAAAACTGAAGTTTTTATCACAATATTGCTTTAAAGAATTATACTAAACGTGAGAAATTGTTTGTTGAGTTTGTTTTTAGTTAGTTGGGTGACTAAAAACAGTAATGTTATAAATTTAGTATGCAATAAGTTCAATAGGAGCTTCAATTATCCCTTCATACGAAGCTCCGGCATCTTCCATATCTTCATCGTCACTGGCAAAATGCCAACGTATCAGTACGTCATTTCCTTTTTGATAAATCTTCTCAAAGCAAGTCAAAATATCCATAATTTGCTTTGCTGAGGCTGAATTAAAATAATCCATTCTAAAATTTACAACGGTGTCAGGGTTGGGATTTGCAATATATCCATCAAGCCATTCTAAAACTGGATTATAAAAAGCCTTGACGTCTTCTGGTAACGACTTTCCACTAAATTCAAAATTACCTGCAGATTTATCAAGAATTATTGCTGGAGATTCATCAGTTCCTTCAATATAAAGTGGTTCCATAAATGAGCTATTTTGTTAAAACAGTTATCTCTAGATTAAAGTAAAAGGCAAAAATACGTAATATTATTTACAAACGCTAAAATAGTGTTTTTTTTTAATCGTTACAATAAAAAAAACTAACACGTCAATATACTAATTATTTGGTTACTTTTGTATCCTTTAGTTTTGAGTAATGAAAAGAATAATTCTTTGTGTTACAAACGATTTAGAGAACGACCAGCGTGTAAATAGGTCGGCACTAACCCTATACGAAAATGGTTATAACGTTACTGTGGTTGGTCGAAAATTAAAAAGAAGCTCAAAGTTTACAAGGCAATATAAAACACACAGGTTCAGACTCTTGTTCTCAAAAAAAATGTGGTTTTATGCAGAATATAACATCAGACTGTTTTTTTATTTATGTTTTAAAAGAGCTGATATCTTGTTAGCTAACGATTTAGATACATTATCTGCATGTTGGGCTGCCTCAAAAATTAAAAGATGTTTTTTGGTTTATGATAGTCATGAGTTATTTACCGAAGTTCCGGAGTTGGTAAATAGAACACGAGTTAAAAATGCGTGGTTAACATTAGAGAGATTTTTAGTACCTAAAGTTGATGTTGGAATTACTGTATGTCAGCCTATTGCCGATATTTATAAGGAAAAATATGGCAAACAGTTTGAGGTA
>Ga0116182_1001715_pt1 | contig 22347 bp, 24 predicted proteins | sample AD_UKC077_MetaG_FD_89805 | JGI IMG/M metagenome (GOLD analysis project Ga0116182, IMG submission 89805) | Active sludge microbial communities of municipal wastewater-treating anaerobic digesters from USA - AD_UKC077_MetaG | ecosystem: Engineered > Bioreactor > Anaerobic > Digestate | place: USA...
CACCTCATTGTGCTGGCTCAGCAGCACCGAATTAGACAAGCCGACATATCCTATTCCTGCGACAGCTATTCTCATGGAAGACTCCTGAAATACGTTTGAACTGATTAATTGTACTTTATATTCATACGTTTCGCGATTCAAATCACCATATCAGGACCATTATGCGATTACAGGTCTGCTATACGACCTTGTTCCCTTTTGTCATAAAGAATCTGGAGGCTATGAATCTACATAGGATGGCTATAGGACAGTCTTAACGAACGAATGACATCCTTTCTTTACATTCATGGAATCCGGAAGAACTTGAAATGGGACCTTCATCCCGTCGGAACATACGTTACATCCGAGGATTCTTGTTTTCTTTTAGTCTAGCGGGCAAAGCAGCGCTCATACCTTTAACTGACCATTTCCATCATTCTTCCGAATGATGATTTTTCCATAGCTCATATTTGGTTTATAGAATACAGAATATACATGCTTGAAGTGTGTAAATAGGTAGAAACGTAAACTTGACGCGTCAAGAATTCTCCATCTCTTCGATTCGTCTGTCATGGGTTTTGATTTAGTGGTGATTGGTATGATACTATAAGCTGGAGATGGAACAGCATATTTATCGAATTGGTGAACTCGCCGAGAAGTGCAATGTGACGGTTCGAACGATTCGGCACTATGAATCGTTGGGCTTGTTGAAGACTATCTTGCGCTCGCCGGGCGGCCAGCGGTATTACACCGACAAAGAGGTCGTCTATTTGAACCGGATCGCAGAACTCAAAGAGCTGGACTTCAGCCTTCGGGAGATCGGGGAAATCATCAGCCTAGGCAAGGAGGACAGCACCGGAGAACGACGGCGGTTGGAACTGCTTCGCCAGTACCGCAACAAGCTCAGTGAAGTCCTGGAGCGAAGAGCGGAGCTCAACAGCCGGGTGGAGGACCTCTCCTGGCGAATCGCCCAGCTGGAATCCACCTCATCCTTCCAAGAGTGTCCGGGCTTGGAGTGTCTGGAATGCACCTTCAAAGAGAAGTGCCGTTTCAAGGACAGCTGAAACGCTTTTCAGTTGAATCAGAAGAGAGGGCGTGCGATCGATTGCGGTATCGGAGCATTCGCCGTCTTGGTTGACGGGGTTTCTGGTTTGCCATTCCTGCTCGATCTCGTGATCGCCAGCCATGTCGCCCATGGCCTGAAGAAGCACGATCGTCGAATGGGCGGAGGGCTGCAATTGCTTCAATTTCATCAAAGATTCGAAAAAAGAGATGGAAGAGGTTTTCTCCTCCATCTCGACCATAGACGTGAGCCCCTATTTCAGGTGGTATATCTGCCGCTGTTCTACCGAGCCCTCATCAGGTGATACTCCTGCAAGTAGCCATTGATCTCCTGTGCGATCGCTTTGCTCGCTTCTTGAGGCGTCTGCTTTTCCTCCAGCATCTTCAAGATTCCCGATTGGAACGCATAATAAATCTGATAGGAGCTGGGAACCCAGATGCCTTGCAGCTTAGGGTTTGAATTCATCAGCTGACGGCTTGCGACCCCGAAGAGCGGATTCTCCTGAAGGTGGGCTTTAAATGCCGGCAGGTCGTAGGTATCGACGTTCACCGGGAAGTAGCCGGTGGCGATGTGCCACTTCAGCTGCTCTTCGGCGCTGGTGGCGAATTTGAGGAACTCCCAGATCGCCCATTGGTTGTTTTTGCCGTTATCGAACGCCCAGATCGCTCCGCCGCCGACATTTACCCCTCCTGTGGCATTCTCATCGACCATCGGCATGTTGGCGACTCCGACCTCGAAGCGGTCGCCGACCATCGAAGCGATCGTGGAGAGATTGCTCGTTGAAGCGAGGATCATCGCCACTTGGCTGGAAGCGAACGCCCCGTTGAGATCGCTCGTGAGATTCGCCAGCGATCCGGTATCGTAGATCGCCTGCCATTTGGTCAGGAAGTTCACCATCGTCCCGTTGTTCTCATCGAAGAGCACCCTGGTCGGAGCTCCGGTATGCCCGTTCTCAAAGTCGGTGAGGTAGGTAAGTCCGTTCTGATGGCCGAGCCAGACCATCAACTCATAGGTGGTGGGAACATTCGCGATTCCCCAGAAGGTGGTTCGTCCTTTATCGTCGGTCTGCTTCAGTTTCGCGGCGATCGTCGCCACGTCATCCAAGGTTCGAGGTGGTTCGCTGATTCCCGCCTTGGCGAACGCATCTTTATTGTAATAGAGCAGAATCGTCGATGCGTTGAAGGGCATCGCGAGAATGTTGTTCTTGTAGGTTATCGAATTGCGCGTCGCTTCGACGATTTTGGAAAGATAGTCCGGCTCATTCTTGGCCAGTTCATTCACCGTGATGAGCTGGACGGAGTCCCGGATATCCAGCACCGCCGAGCCATCCAGCTGGGCGAGATCGGGAAGATCGCGCTGATCTTTCGATTGAAGAATCGGTTTGAGCTTGGTGAGGACATCGTTCGCCTTGCCTTGGTAGACCGCTTCAACCCGAATCTTCAGCTCTTCACCGACCGTCCGGTTGAACGTGTTGATCAGCTCCTCGGTTGCCGCTCCCGCCAAGCCGGAGTTGGGGTGCCACCATGTAATCGTGGTGTACGGTGAACTCGCTTTTTGTCCCTGAGCAAAAAGCATCGGCAGCGCAAGAAGGACAATAACCGCCAGTATGACAAAACGTTTCATTGAATTACCTCCCGGTAAAGCGTATCGATACGCTTTCTATGATTGGTTTATGAAGTGCGATGAAAGCGATGAGGATCGGGGTCATCAAGAAGGTGATTGCCGCAAATTGAGGGCCGTAGTCGAGGTGCTCGCTAAATCCCATCATCGTCAAGCCTACCTGGACCGTCCTCATCGATGTCTTATTGGTCACGAGAAGCGGCCATAGATAATCATTGAAAATCGTGGAGAAGGAGTGAATCGCCAAGGTAAGGATCACCGCCTTGCTCATCGGTATCAGGAGCGTCGTCAAAAAGCGCGAGTCGGTGCACCCTTCGATGATGGCCGCTTCACGGTATTCCACGCTCATCATTCGAAAGTATTGGCGCAGCATGAAAATATGAGTCGGGGCAAGCAGACTTGTCGCGATGATCCCCATATAGGTGTCGGTGAGTCGGAGCGCCCGGATCGTCATGAAGTTCGCAATAATCAAGGCATCGGATGGAAGGAGCATCGTTGCGACGATGAGGATGAAGAGAGCGTTCCGGCCTTTGAAGGCGAAAAAGGAGAACGTGTAGGCGGCCATGATTGAGATCGCCATCCGAAGGAGCGTTCCGACGATTGAAGTCAGCAGGCTGTTGAAGAGAAAGCGGGCCAGGGAAGACTCGGAAAAGGCGCGGATGTAGTTGCTGATATTCAAGCTGGAGGGAAGGAGACGAGGCGGTAAAGCCGTGAAATCGGTGTACTGGAAGAACGATGCACTGATCGAATACGCGATAGGGAACACGACGAGGAGAGAAAGAACGGTTGAAAGAGTTGCACGAAGGGTCTTCACTGGTAGTAGATTCTCCTTCGCTCCAGATGGAGCAGGATGAGAAGGGCGGCGAACGTAAGAAGGAAGACCACGATGGCGATCGCCGAGCCTAAGGCGTAATTGCCGCTCTTGAATCCATCAAGGTACATCTGGTAGACCAGCGTCTGGGTCGAGCGGAACGGTCCGCCTTCGGTGAGAATAAGCACGGGAGCGCTGATGAGCATCGCATTTTTGATATTCGTTACGATGATGAAGACCAACGTCGGTGCGATGAGCGGCAATTCCAAATGGCGGAATATCTGAAACCCATTCGCCCCGTTGATCCGAGCGACCTCTTTCAGATCATTGGGAACGTTTCTCAACGCGGCGCTGAAGAGCAGAAAGTCAAAACCGAAACCAAGAAAAACCCCGGCGATCACCAGGAGTGCCATCGCTGCATCGGGGTCGTTGAACCATTGAATATTGACTCCGACGAGACGGTTGATGATTCCGATCGATGGATTGAACATCATCTTGATGATCATCAGCATGCTGCTCATTCCAACGGCCATCGGTAGGAAAAAGAAGATTTGATTGAGATTGGCGAGCCAGCCTTTCCGATTGGAGAGGACTGCAGCCAAGAGGGTTATGGTGATATTGGTCGGGACGAAGAAGAGGGTGAAGCGAATCGTATTCGAAAGGCTGGTATGAAACGATTGGTTGCCGAAGATGCGTCGATAGTTGGCAAGACCGACAAACCCTAGGCGTTCGCCGCTGAGCGAAACGGAGTGGATACTGTTGAGAAAGGTAAGAATGAAGGGGATATAACTGAAGAGCACCACCAGTAAAAGGGCGGGAAAAATCATGATATATGGTTTGCATGTCATCGGACATTTAGATTTCAGTCGTACCATCTCAACCGATACTAGCCCCTTTGACGATCGTTGAACAACCCAAAACAATGGACAAAAATAAAAAAATAGGTAATATATGTGACCTTTTTGAGAGTAGCGTCACCTTTAGGGATAAAAGAGGCGCTTCTTGCTGAAGAAGCGCCCTGATACTACTCGACGTAGAAGAGTTTTCTTGGGTGGATGAAGGATCGTTTTCTTGCAATCATGATATAGGCGATGAACGATCCGAGGAGATACAGTCCGGCGATGAGAATCGTGAGATAGAAGAAGACGGGGTTGTTCTTCGTGACCGCGAACGCCGGAAAGTTGATCGTCAAAATGAATGGGATGGCAAGAACGAAGACGATCCCCACCGAGTAGAGGTAGTCGGTGGCCACCGGAGTTTCAAACTCCTGGTCGATCACCCGTACCAACGACAACCCGGTAGGCAAGGTCCCCGTAGCGGTACCGTACAGCAGGAGCATTCGAAGGAACTGATGATCGTCATAGAGGCGGGAGGTATACCAGGGAAGAATGAATACCGTGATGATGATGCCGGTTATCGAGAGGACCACGATCGGAACCCAGTAACCTTTTACCGCGACGAGGCTGATCGCTCCGAGACTTGCGGCAACGGTCAAGTCCACGGAGAGACCGTTGATTCGGTTGCACGTCGCATTATCGATCGTTGTCTCTATTCCCACCAATTTCATAAACATCTTCACTGCGAGAGCGCAGAAGGCGGAAAAAATGAAGTTGATTCCCCAAAGCGAATCGGCAAGCTCGGTTCCCATCGGACCGATGAGGCCTAGAAGAAAGGAAAGACCGGTCAGAAAGCCCCAGCTGATCAGGTAGGTGAGCATGACAAGAGCGATATGGTAGGTGAAAGAATCGAGGGATTCACCATCAGTGGAAAGGTATGCCCCAATCGGTCGTTCATTCTCCAAACGGCTGAAAAAACCGGTGCGAACGCTCTTGTTATCGATTCGTTTTGCATCGTCTTTGGCGATCCATCCATACTTGATCCCTTGGTTGATGAGAATCACACCACCGAAAGAACCGACGAGAAATCCGATCGCCGCCATCGTCAACCCGACCGATGAAGCGCCTTCAAACCCCATCGGCTCCCACCCCATCCCGATCGAATATGCCTGGCCGGGCCCAAGCTCAAAGCCCAAGGGCAAGGTATAGCCGATCGCCGGGAACAGGTTCTTATCATAGACGGCGATCAACAAGGCGGTAACCACCAAGCCGAAAAACGCCTGAAGACCATACTGGGCCATGACCGCCGTCACGTTCGCCGCCAAGGTTCGCTTGGCTTGATCCTTCACCTTTGCTTTGGGGGTAACGCGAAGAAGCATCGCGATGAAGGAGATGTTGAGCAGATGGTAGACCATGTCGCCGAGGAAGTCGCTTCTTAAACCCAGCTTGGGCGCTCCAAAGTTGTAGAATACCAGGAGCAGCATTCCGGCCAGAATCGGCGCAGGAATGAGATAGCGTTGAAAGAAGCGGACCCGTGCTCGGATAAGAGCCGAAAGCAAGAGAGCGATTGAAATGGTGCCAACATGGAAGAAGAAATTCCAGTTCATCGTGTGGCCTCCTCGGATGTGTAGGATTGGAAGCGTTCTACATACTTGAGGACCGAAAGGTGTTTGGCGATTCGGACCCGGTATAAGAACCCGTTACAGTAAAACTCAAGGGTGCTTTTTGCATTGATGATCATTGACGTGATGTGGTCGAAATCAAAGTGATAGGTTCGATCTGCAGTCGTGAGGGTCATTTTGTCCTCTTCAAGACGGAGGGAGAATGTGGTCGTGATCGTTTTAAGATGCGTTTCATCCCCGGTTTGAAAGAGGACTCCCCGGTCATTCGGAAATGACGGATTATGGGTATTCAGATAAGAACGCTGCCAATCACGCCAAGCTGCGATATCTTCGAAGAGCGGTTTGCCCCCGGCATTATTCTCCAGCCGCTCATGCTCATTGAGCGTGTAGGAGAGGCTGCATGCTGTACAGGCGATCGTTCGTCCTTTGCTGGTGATTGTCGAGCTGTTGGTGCATGAAGGACAGAGATACAGCGCTTTTTCGACACCTTCAGCGGAGCGTTTGCCGATGAACCGAGCTCGTGTGCGGCGTTGCCATCTTCGGTAGGAGAACCCCAGCTCACTCTTGAGGTGTTCATATAATTGATCGATGCTCATCGCTTGAGCTTCTTCAACCGTGAGCAGGCTCTTGAAGGCAAGAACCACATTCCCTTTTCTTCGACAATCGGTCCATCGTGGTTTGATCGCATAGAGACCTTCAAAATTGAGAATGACTACCGGAACTTTGAAGAACTTGATCAGCTTCGCCAGCGATGAATCGAAACTCATCGGTTCTCCATCCCACGTTCGGGTTCCTTCCGGAAAGATTCCCACCACATCACCTTTTTTGAAGGCGGCGGTGATCTGGCGCATCATGTGCATATCGCTTCGTCCCTGTTGTTTGCTGATCGCTCCGACCAGATGATGGAGAAGCATTCTGAGGAAGGGGAGTTTAAAGAGGTACGCTCCGGCCACCCAGCGAATATGTACCGGACTTAGTGCGGATATGAAGAATGGATCGAGAGTATGGGTATGGTTGCACAATACCAGGAAGGGACCTTCGATTGTTGTCATCTTTTCAAGACCATAACCGGTGATGCGGTTACGCCGAAGGACCCAACGACCCCACGTAGGAGCAGCGATTCGAACGAAGATCGGCCGTTTTGACAGTTCTCCCATGAGTGTATAGTTACATGAAAGCCATCACTTTGTCTATCAACTATCCCTTAGAAGATATTGTTTTGGGGGGCTCCAAACACCATGAATCGTTCAACGTCGACACAGAACGCTATCCCGATACCGGGTTTTGAGAGAATGGGCAGGTTGTTGATCGCTTCCAGAATTCTTCCGGTCTGGTCCGCTCCGGCAAGAATAAGGAGCATATCCTTTTCGGGAACAAGCGGGTAGCCGAAGAATTTGACGTCTTCTTCTTTTGCCGTCCCCCGCGCCGGGACGATCGTTCCTCCCGTTGCACCAACGCTTCGAGCCGCTTCCATGACTTCTTCAGCCATGCCTTGGTTCACGATGACCGTGATGAGGGTATGTGGTGTGTGCTGCATCGAATGCCTCCTGGCGCCTAGTAGTGCGATACCATAGTATTACGTAAAATCGAATCAATGGAAAGGGGGTGATTTCCTTGAAGTCGTATAATCGAGATGAGATGAGCGGGTGCATCGCTGATTTCTGTGCTATAGTGATGATTACTTGTTGGGCTTGGAGAACAATCCACATGAATTGAATGTTATTATAGATATCGGGTAAAGGACGATTTGTGGAAATGACAGACTGCTTGGATTTGAGCATATGCTAAAATCCAGTGCCGACGCATGAATGGTGCGTTCATATACGGAGAATGTATGTCAGACATATCAGATCAGATGCTTTCGGTTCTCGCTCATTTCAGATTGCAAGGGAGCGTCAAATCAGTTTCCCAGACCAAGGTCGGACATGTCAATCAGACGTACTTTTCGGAGTGTGTCGACGGGGAGAGGACATACCGGTTTACGCACCAACGAATCAACACAAAGGCATTCAAGAATCCCGGACAGATGATGGAGAACATATATCGTGTAACAACCCATATTCAAAATAAATTGAGGCTTGAGTATGAAGATATTTCTCAGCGTTGCCTTGAAGTGATTCCAACAATTGACGGCTTGCTGATTCATGAAGATCGTGAAGGAGGAGTTTGGCGAACGTATCGATATATCGATCATGTTAAAACCATTGAGACAGTGACAAGAGCGGAGGAAGCTTTTCTGCTCGGGGAAAGCGTGGGAACCTTTCAGACTCAGCTTTCAGATTTGAGCGGGGCCAGTCTTCACGTGACGATCAAAGATTTTCATGATATGCGAGTGAGATATGCCCAATTGGAAGAAGCGGTCCGGATGGATCGGGTCGGGCGAGTGGCGAGCGTTTCCAAGGAGTTGGAGTTTTTCTATTCCAATAAGGAACGGGGATGCATGATCAGCGATCTATTGAATGCGGGGCGGCTCCCGCTCAGGGCTACACACAATGATACCAAGATCTCAAACGTCTTGTTCAGCGAGGATGAAAAAGAAGGTCTGTGCATCATCGATCTGGATACGGTGATGCCTGGGACGATTCTTTTCGATACCGGCGATATGATTCGCAGCGCCGCTACATCAGCCGCGGAGGATGAGCGGGATCTGTCGTTGGTCCGGTTCAATACGGAATTTTATTCCGCCCTTCTGGATGGTTATCAGTCAAAAGCTCATTTTCTTACAAAGGACGAGCAATCGTTGCTCAAAGAGTCGGGGCGGGCGATAACACAAATCATGGGAATCCGATTTCTTACCGATTACATCAGTGGTGATGTCTATTATCGGATCGATCGTCCAAACCATAATATCGACCGTTCCCGAAACCAGATCGCCCTTATCAAGGATATGGATTGTAAATGGGATGAGGTCGATTGAATTTATTCATGAGTCTCAAGGATATCGCCAAGCAGGGAAAAACAGTGGGAGATGAGAACTCCGGAGAAGAGAAAGAACGCCACAGACCACCCGAAGGCGGTCTGTGATGAATCGAGATGCGTTGACGCTTATTTCTTCTTCAGGTATTTCACGCTGTCCAGTGCAACGGCGGTGATGATGATGAACCCCTTGAAGACGAACTGAAGTTGGTGTCGATGCCCAGGAACGTCAGACAGTAGGTGAGGCCGGTGAAGATGATGACTCAGACGACACACGCGGCGATCGCGTCAAGCTCATAGCCTTGACCGGTTCCCGCCGAGGCGTTTGCACGGAACGCTTCAAGGAATGCTCCCGATCCGTAGAAGATACCCGCCATGATGAAGACACCCATCGTGACTTTGAAGACGGAGATTCCGCTGACACTTGCCGCTTCGGCATTTCCGCCGACGGCGTACATGTTTTTACCGAAGATCGTCTTGTTCCAGATGAACCATGCGATAAAGATCGCAAAGAGGGCAGGTATGATGAGTTTTGGGAACGTAATGATTCCCTTACTCGATGAGGCTGAAAACCGTCATACGATTGTACGATATGAAGGAAGGAGTGTTGAAATCACCCTTAAAGGGAGAACAAAGGAGCGGGGATTACAATCAATCTGCGAGCTTTCAAATATTTCAATTGAGAACACGATGGCAATTGGTGACGAGTTGAATGACTATGGAATGCTTCAACATGCCGGATTAGGAGTAGCGGTCGGTAATGCTGTTCCGTCGATTAAAGCCCAGGCTGACTGGGTTGCCCGATCCGGTTACACGGAAGGTGTAGTAGAAGCAATTAAAACATTTGTGGTTCGAGACAATAGGTAAGAACTACCGGGTTGTTTCTTGTCTCTGATTGGTTCTTGTAGGATAAGAGAATTATTGTATGGGAAAAATAAAAAAGGCAAACCCGATGGCAGGGTCTGCCTTCTTGCCCAGAACAAGATTCGAACTTGCACAGTATTGCTACCGCTAGGACCTGAACCTAGTGCGTCTACCAATTCCGCCATCTGGGCGCAGGCCAAACTATAAGTTTTTTATCCCTTGATTGTCAACAGAACCGTTGCATGAGCTTCGATCGCATCTCCGGTGCCGAGTTCTCCAAGCAGACCTTCGGCGGTCTTCGCTTTTACCGAAACACGATCGATCGGCACCTCGAGGATGTCCGCTAGGCTGTAGCGAATCGAATCGATGTGGGGACGGAGCTTCGGTGCTTTGAGAATGATCGTGGTATCGACGTTGTTGATCGTGTACGGGGGAAGGAGCTTCGTTACCACGTGGTCGAGCAGGTCGACGGAGGATGCTCCCTTGAAGCGCGGGTCGGTATCGGGAAAATGGGTTCCGATATCGCCCTGTGCCAGCGCGCCGAGAATGGCGTCGATGATCGCATGGATCAGCACATCTCCATCACTGTAGGCGACCGGGCCTTTTGATGAAGGAATGACCACTCCGCCGAGGATAAGCGTCGCTCCCTCTTCAAGGCGATGAACGTCCCAACCGCTGCCGATTTTCATCCCATCCTCCTTGGCTTCACCTGTGAAAGGGCATTCCCAAATGCTTCATGTATCTTCGCCTGCTTCCTGCCCGCCTCCAAGTCGGCAAGGTATCGCTCGATCTGACCTTCGGCATCGGGAATATCGGAAAGATAGGTGATCTTCGTGTTTGTCCGTTCCCCTTCACAAATACCGACCCGTCGATCGTAGTCGGTGAAGATCTCCGTATCGTCGATGTATGTACGGGCGGTCTTGGCCGCCTGGCGATGAGCTTCCAAAATCTCCGGATAGCGGAAAATCTGAGGGGTCTGCACTCCGACCGTTTTCTGGCGGCTGCTGTGACCGATTATTTGTCCATGTTCATCGATCGTCTTGATCGCATCGGTCGTAGGAAGAACGGGAACCGCTCCGCCATAGACCTTTGCGGTAGCCAACGTCGTGATGATCAGCTGCTCGCTCACATACGGACGGGCACCGTCATGGATCGCTACATACTCGATCGGCAGCGAGAGGGAAGCAAGAAGCTCCAGTCCGCTGAGAACCGACTCTTGGCGGTTCTTGCCGCCTTTGACCAGAATGATCGGCACGAAATTCTGTTCCAGCAGATCCTCGAGGGCCACCGCGCACTGATCTTCCATCCCCTCTGGATGGGTTACGACGATCGCCTTGCAGTTTGGAAGGCCCAGAAACGGCCGGACGCTCTGATAGAGAACCGTATGCTCGCCAATAGTGAGATATTCCTTCTTGACCCCGAGCTCTCTGTTTTCGTTGAACCGGTCACTGCTGCCGGCAGCGGTAACGATGGCCGCGTGGGATGGAATTGCCATATATTATGATTCCAGACGACTGAATACGACCATCTCGATCTTTTTCTTGTCCTTTTCGAGGGAGATGGAACATTCATCGATCAACAGTCGCAATGCGGTGTCATAGAGCTTGCGTTCCTGGACCGGAAGCTCCTTGATTTTGGAGCGATGGTAGAGCGCTTGGACGACCTTGGCGATCGAAGCGATCGAACCTTCTTTCAGCAGATCAACGTTCATCTGATAACGTGCTTTCCAATCGACCGGCATCGGCTCATACTTGCTGGAGATGGAATCGATCGCGGCTTGCGATTCCTCTTTCCCTACGATCGGCCTGATTCCCATATCCTGGTATTTATCCACCGGAATTCTGACGGTCATATCGGAGATATCAAGATAGATGACGAAGTAGAGCGTATCGATGCCACGGAAATCTATCTCTTCAATCTGTGTAATCACACCCACACCCTGAAGGGGATACACGACATGCTCCCCGACTGAGAAAGGCAACGTTTTTTCTGATAAGTTCATGGCATCAGTATACCGTAAATTTCGACTTCCAACAAGGCGACAAAAGGGAGATAGGCAATGACGAAGCCGATAGTGTATAGTACTTCCATGAGTAAAAAAGTACGAAAGAGCGGGGTGCTTCTTCACCCGACAAGCCTTCCTTCAAAATATGGAATCGGATCTCTAGGAAAAGAAGCTCTTCAATGTATCGATCTCCTTGATAAGACCGGCATCCGACTGTGGCAGATTCTTCCGCTCGGTCCGACAGGATACGGCGACTCGCCCTATGCGGCCCGCTCATCCTTTGCCGGAAATGAATTGCTTATCGACCTTGAAGAATTGATGATAGATGGATATCTGGAGTATGAAGATATCCGGATCGTTCCCGTCTTTGACCGGAACCGAATCGATTATCAGGTTGTCCGAGCGTACAAGGAACCGCTGCTTGCGAAAGCCGCCCAATCATTCCTCAACCACGCCGACAAGCTTGAATGTTCGGAGTACAAGCGTTTCTGCAAGGAACATGCATCATGGCTGGATGACTATGCCCTGTACAGCGTGCTCTGCACCGTGTATAACGATTCCCGATGGTTTGAAATCTGGCCTAAGGAGCTCGGTCTTCGCGAGCCTGAAGCCCTCGCTGCAGCTCGGAAACAGTATGCCGCCGAGATTGAAGAAGTGAAAGTTCTTCAATTCTTCTTCTATCGGCAGTGGCTGAAAATTCGTGCCTATGCAAACGAGCGGAACATAGAAATCATCGGGGATATCCCGATTTTCGTCGCCTCCGACAGCACCGATGCCTGGGCAAACCGCCACCTCTTCAAATTCGACGAGGATGGCAAGCAACTCGCGTCCAGCGGCGTACCGCCGGATTTCTTCAGTGAAACCGGGCAGATGTGGGGAAACCCTGTATACGATTGGCCGGTTCACATCGAAGAAGAATTCGCCTGGTGGACGGAGCGCTTCCGACACACGTTCCTGCAGTGTGACATCATCCGCGTGGACCACTTCCGCGGTTTCGCCGCGTATTGGGAGATTCCGTATGGGAACCTCACCGCGGAAATCGGTTCGTGGGAACGATCGCCTGGAGTCGAACTCTTTAAAACTCTGAAGAAAAACCTTGGTGACGACCTGAAAATCATCGCCGAGGATCTGGGCGTCATCACTCCGGATGTGGAAGAGCTCCGCGATTCCAATGATTTCCCGGGGATGAAGATCTTCCAATTCGCCTTCACCGTCGAAAAGGGCGTTTTCGATCCGACGAATGAATTCCTTCCGTACAACTGCACCGAAAACTCCGTCATCTATACCGGGACCCATGACAACAATACGACGTTGGGGTGGTTCAAAGCGCTCAGCGGGGAAGAACAGGATGTAGTCAGGCGGTATTTTGAAGCGCCGGATGACCAGATCGTGTGGCAGATGATTCGCCAAATGCTCCACAGCGTGTGCCACTGGGCGATTCTGCCGATGCAGGATTGGCTGGAGCTGGATGAAAGCGGACGGATGAACACCCCCGCGACCGTCGGCGGCGCCAACTGGTCGTGGAGGCTTGCTTCTTTGAAGCTTGAACCTTGGCGCATCGAGCGCCTCGCTTCATTGATTCAGCTTACCGGGCGTTAGAGCCGGGTAAGCAGATAGGCGATCAATTCATTCAGCGTAGGTTCGCCGGCGTCCAAACCGGCGACCTCCGCCGCTTCATATCGGACGCCGACCAACAACGCCTCGATCCGTTCCGCCAACGTGGTGTCGAGGGAATCGGTAAACAGGGAGACCGACTCGATCCTGTCTTCAGTGATGTGAAGATTCAACGTCACCTCTCCCCACGCAAACCTATGGGTGAAGGAGTGGGTGAAGGGGGGCGTCCGCTTGAGGATGAGGTCGAGGTCCCCAAAGAGCCGGTAGTTCTCCCGTGCAGGTTCGAACTCGGAGAAGTCGATGTGAACCAGTTCGCATTCCCCATAGCGCTCACGGAATGTGTGCTCTAAGGCCAGTTCGACCTCTTCGACGGTGATATCATCCTTCGCTTCTTTGAGATTGCCTACCCGTGAAGCGACGGACTTCACCGCTTTTGAAGCGAGCTTGGTGTCGCTTGGAGTGAGGTAATTCGCCATCACCGACAGATCGCTTTGTATCAACAGAGTTCCGTGGTGGACGAACTTCGTTTTCGTGTTCTGAAACGCGTTGCCGCTGATCTTTTTTCCTTCCCGGAGGATATCGTTTCGTCCGCTTTGCTCGGCCGTGATGCCGAGCAGGGCGAGAGCATCGATGACGAGAGCGAAGTTCTCCTCCTTCGTAGTGGTCTCCTTGTTGCCGATGAGCGTGAAGCAGAGGTTGCCTCGATCATGATAGACTGCCCCTCCGCCGCTTTGACGGCGAACCAGCTGGACTCCGTCTCTCTTCATCGCAGCGAGGTTGCACTCGCTGTGAGGGTTCTGAAAGCGTCCGATCACGACACAGGGATCATTCACCCATAAATACAGGATACGGTCATATGGCACATCCATTAGATATGCTTCGCCGGCCAGGTTCGCCGCACAGTCGTGACTCGTCGAATAGTAGACAGCTTGGTTCATGTTCAAGAGTGTACCTGGACCTCGCTCATCATGCTATACTCAGCACATGAATATTGTGCTTTTTGAGGCTCTGGATCCCCAAAACACTCTTGGTTTGGATGATTACCGCGCCAAACATATCAAAAAAATCCTGAAGCTGAAGGAGGGCGACTCCTTCAAAGCCGGGGTGATCGACACCTCCACCGGCGTTTCCACGATTACACGGCTGGGGGAGAAACAGATTGAATTCACCTATGCCCGGGAGCGGCCGGCTGAGCCGCTGTATCCGATCACGCTGCTGGTCGGAATGGTTCGGCCGATCAGCATGCGAAGGATTCTGCGCGAAGCGGTTTCGCTGGGAGTGAAGCGGCTGATTCTCACTCCGACGGACACGGGAGAGAAGTCTTACATCCGGGCGGGGTTGTACACAAGCGGCGAGTATCGTTCGATCCTTCTTGACGGAGCGATGCAGAGCGGCCACTGCCGGCTGCCCGAAGTCGTGTTTGGCACTTCCTTGGATGAGGAGTATCCGTATCAGGGAGTGAAAATCGCCTTGGATAACATCGAAGGTTCGATAAGCCTCGATCGCGTCGACATGGACCCGGAGAACGGGGTCACTCTCGCAGTAGGACCGGAACGGGGATTCAGCGATCGCGAGCGTATTCTTTTCAAGGAGCGAGGGTTCATCCTCGCCACGTTCGGAAAACGAATTCTTCGAACGGAGACGGTCTGCAGCGCCGCCGTCGGGGTCTTGCTTAGTCGTTTGGGTTTCCTTTAGATTGGGAATGAGGAGTGGTTGAACTATGGCACATAATATGGTTGAAGCGGCTGAAGCGATCTTGGACAAGGAGTTCAAGATTCTCGATCATGGATTCATCCGATTGGTCGACTATCTTGGAAGTGACGAACGGATCGTTCAAAGCGCCCGAGTCTCCTACGGAGATGGAACGAAGACATACCGCCAGGATAAAGGATTGATCAACTACCTGCTCCGCAACGATCATACTTCCCCCTTCGAACAGGTGAACTTCACCTTCCACATCAAGATGCCGATCTTCGTTGCCCGGCAGTGGATTCGACACCGAACCGCTCGGGTCAACGAGATTAGCGGTCGCTATTCGGTGATGAAAGCCGAGTTCTACGTTCCGGACAGCCGGCACATCAATCTCCAAAGCGAAGACAACAAGCAGGGGCGGATGGATGAAGCGGTCGACCCCGCTTTGGCAAAAGAGGTTCAGGAGATCCTTGCCGCCGACCAGAAGCGGAGCTATGAGACCTACGAGAAGCTTCTTAAGATGGGCTTGGCCCGTGAGCTCGCCCGGATCAACCTCCCGCTGTCGATGTATACCGAATGGTATTGGCAGATGGATCTGCACAACCTCTTCCACTTCCTCAAGCTTCGGCTCGATCCGCACGCCCAATGGGAGATCCGCGTCTACGCCGAACAGATATTGGAGATCATCCGCCTCGTGTGTCCGATTGCCGTCGAAGCGTTCGAGCAGCACAAGGTCGGGAGCGCGACGTTCAGCGCAAGCGAGCTTGAAGTCCTCAAAGACGTGCTTGATGGAAAGGAGAATCCCCTGACCGGCCGGACTCTTCAGCTCTTTGAGGAGAAACTGAAGTAACGAAGCTCCTTGCACATTCACTTTTTCGTACTCCTTGGTTTGTCGGAACAAACCCAAGTACCTGCAATTGTCAAAGAGCGGGGGAGTGAGTACAGTTATCCTATGGCAAAGAAGAAGACACGGTACACCGCAGGTTCGGAAATAGAGACCTTCAGCACGGTCGTCAGCGAGCCGGTCGCTCCGAGCCTTCAGGCTCGGGAGCTGCCCAGCCAAAGCGGCGTGTACCTGATGAAGGATAAGGATGACAGGATCATCTACGTGGGCAAAGCGAAAGATCTGCGCAAACGAGTGACCAGCTACTTCCTTGCCAACCGGAGCGCCAAAACCGCCGCCTTGGTCCGCAAAGTCGTCAACATCGAATATATCATCACGGGAAACGAGTATGAGGCGCTCGTCCTGGAGAACAACCTGATCAAAAAATACTCTCCCCACTACAACATTTCACTGAAAGACGGGAAATCCTATCCGGTGATCCGGATCACGAGAGAGCCGTTTCCCAAAGTCCTCAAAACCCGCCAGATCATCAACGATGGTTCGATGTACTACGGTCCATACCCGAATGCACGGATGTTGGAACAATACCTCGATCTGATCTACAAGCTGTTTCCGCTGCGCTACTGCTCGATTCCTTTGAAGAAACGGGACAAACCCTGTCTCTACTACCACATCGATCTGTGCAGCGGTCCGTGTTCCGGTTTGATCAGCGAGGAGGAGTATGGCAGATACATCACGACGGTCCGGAACCTCCTCGAGGGAAAGGTCGACGGGCTGCTCAATCAGCTTCATGAGGAGATGAACAAGGCAAGCAAAGAGCTCCGATTCGAAGAAGCGGCGATGAAGCGCGATCAGGTGGAAACGGTGAAGATGATTTCAACGGACCAGCAGGTCCAGGAGTTCAGCGAAGAGAATCGCGACTACGCCGCGATCGAGATGCGTGGTCCGCTCTGTACCATCAGCCTGATGCAGATGCGCGAGGGACAGGTGATCGGGCGGGCGCTCTATCGCGCTGAAACATTCGGAGACGAGACGGAGACGCTCTTGGCGTTTCTCATCCAATACTACGCCGATGGGTTGAAGCTCCCTCAATACCTCTATGTATCGCATGAGATCGAGGTCGATCTAATCCGCCGCTACTTCCTGGAGCGCTTCGGAGGCACCTTGGAAGTAAGCCTTCCGATCGAGGGGAAACACTACCGCATCCTGCGGATGGCCCGGGAAAACGCGACGCGGGATGTTGAAAAACGGCTGAAGAACAAAGACAACACCGAAGCGCTCCATCTCTTGAAAGACCTGCTTGGTCTGGAGATTGAGCCCCTCCTGATCGAAGGTTTCGACATCTCCCATCTTCAGGGCAGGCACACCGTCGCATCGCTCATCTCGTTCAGGAACGGAAACCCCGATAAACCGAACTATCGCCGCTACAATATCCGAAGTGTCGAAGGGCGGGTCGATGATTATGCCTCGATTCGTGAAGCGGTCGCCCGCAGGTACCAGAAAATCATTAATGAGCGGTTGGAACGCCCCGGCTTGCTGCTCATCGACGGAGGTCATGGACAAGTCAATGCGGCACGAAAGGTCCTCGATGACCTAGGGATCTTCGATATCCCCGTCATCGGGTTGATCGAAGGTTCGGAGACGATTGTCTTCGGTGATGGACGGGAGGATCTGCACCTCGACCACGGCAACGAAGCCCTCAGGCTCCTCATCGCGGTTCGTGACGAATGCCATCGCTTCGCCCACGCTTCCAACCAGGCCGCCCGTTCCCGGGGTGCTTCCTTTCAGTTGCTCCAATCCGTCGACGGAATCGGGAAAAAACGCAGCGAAGCGCTGATGGCTCAATACGGTAGCCTTGAGGCGATCCTGAGGAAGGAGCCGGAGGATCTGGCCAAAGAGGCGAGCTTGCCGCTTGGCGTGGCTCAGCGGCTGATCAGACAACTCTCTCTATAGAAGCGTAGCAAAGGAAGCGGTGGCGAGCTCTTTTCCCTTTTTATTGATGATCCGGTAGATGAGCCGCTCGAGAATGAGGGGGACTTCCTCGGATCGGCTTTGTTTCACCTCGATATCGGCCTGGGCGAGAGCGATGATGATCGAGCGGATATCCTTCGAGGTGTAGCGCTTCGCTCCCTCGCGATAGGTGGTCTTATCCTTCGGACGGCGAATGGCGCTGGGTTTCAGAAGGACGTGGGCGTTTGAAAACACCTCATATTCCTCCTTTCCTTCTTCAAAACCTTCGGAGACCGAGAGCAGACGCCTGAATTGCCACAACAATCCGCTGATGAGCAGGATGGGGGTCTGGTAGTCACCACTGCCCAGCAGGGCGTGAAGGCTGGCGAGGGCTTTTCTGAGATCGCCGCCGGTGAGATGGGGAAAGAGGGTGAACGCATCTTCGACTCGGCTGTGGTGGAGGTACGTTTGCACCACCTCTTCGTCGATCGGCTTCGTCGGCGAGTCGTTCTGCCAAAAAAGAGCGAGCTGGTTGCATACCGTCCTGAGTTCCTGGGTATTATCCTCCGTCATGGCGATCAACAGCTCTACGCCATCGGAGGTAATCGTAAGACCGAGTCGGCGAAAGTGAGTTCGGATCCACGTGGACTTTTCCCCTTCCAAGAGATCGTAGAACGTTCTAATCCGTTCTTTAGGAATCAGATCCGTGATCTTCTTCGTGATCGAGGTTTCGCTGGAGGCGAGGATGAGCGTTGCGCTTGGGCTCGGGTTGGCCAAATATCCGGCCAAGTCGTTGAGGAATGTCGTGTTGGCGCTTTCCAGTTGGCTGACCAGAATCAGGCGATGGTCGCTGAAAAGCGAGTCGTTGCTGAGCGAAGCGAACAGTTCCCCCTGTTCCCCTTCGAACGGGTAGAAGCGCTCGAACTCAAGGCTGTCGCCGTACGCCTCCGTCAGCTCGCTTCTAATCCGTTTCACCTCATCCGCTTTTGCTCCGGCTTCGGGGCCGAGGAAGAGATAGCTGCTCATGAAAAATCCCTGATGAGAAGTTGGAGAATCCCATGGACTCGGCATGAACGGGTGAAGATCGGGCCCATCGAGGAGTTGGCCGGTCTCAGTTCGATCATGTCTTCACCGGGGTAATAGCCTTTCAGCGTGATTCCTTCCTCTCCGTCTTCCACCGTGGCCGCTACGATCGCTCCGCTATTGGCGCTCTGTGATTTCTTGATGATCGCGATATCTCCGTCGAAGATTCCCTCATCAATCATCGATTCGCCGCGAACCTTCAGGGCGAAGTAGGTAGCTCGAGCTCCTTTGAGCATGCTTACGGGAACTTTCAGCATATAGTCGGTATTCTCTTCGCTTAAGAGGGGTTTTCCGGCAGCGATCGTTCCGATGACCGGGATTTCAATCACTTCTTCCGGTTCCAGGAACTCTTCGGCGATGATTTCAATCGATCGGCTTGCGCCGGGAGTCGTACGAATCACGTTCTTCGCTTCAAGGGCTTTGAGATGGTCATGGGCGGCTTTCACCGAAAACCGGAAATGCTCGGCGACCTCCCTCACGGAAGGCGGATAGCTGTTTTGTTTGATGAAATCGGTGATGAACGCCGCTACATCCCGTTGGCGATTGGTCAGTGGTCGAATCATATGCTTACTCCTCGAACCGGTTGATGAAGAGCGCTTCGATGGCATCGGCGAGCTCCTCTTCATCTTTTCCTTCACAAATCATTGTCAAGGAAGTCTGATAGGTCGCTCCGAGGGTGATGATCCCCATGATCGATTTTCCGTTGATCTTTATCGTCCCTCGTTCAAAAAACAGATCGCTTTCAAAGCGATTTGCAACATTTACGATCGTAGCGGCCGGGCGGGTATGGATTCCGGCCCGGGTTGTGACGACGAGCTCGCGTTGCACCATCAAAAGTCCTCCTCGGCGTCATAGTAAATCTTGCGGGCGGATTCGCTTTCAAGCCACTTTTTCACGTTTTGGTCAAACTCCTTGGCGGAATAATAGCCAAGCTTCTTCAAGCGTTCATTACGGGCGGCGGTTTCGATGATGATGGGAATGTTTCGCCCCGGTTTCACAGGGAGGATAACAAGAGGAAGGGAGATACCGAGGTAGCTCGTCGTCATCTCCGTTCCGATCCGGTCATATTCTTTCGTCGCATCCCAGTCTTCAAGCTGAATCACCAGTTGAATCTGTTTGCGGTCCCGAATCGCTCCGACACCGTAGAGGTTGGCGAGGTTGATGATTCCCAACCCCCGGATCTCCATATGATGGGCGAGGGCGGGATTTTCCCCCGTCCCGATCAGGAACGTATCGCTGACGTTGCGCAGGCGCACCGTATCGTCGCTGATGATCCGGTGTCCCCGCTCCATGAGTTCCAAGGCGGTTTCGCTTTTTCCGACCCCGCTGTCGCCGATGATCAACACTCCGATTCCATAGACTTCAACAAGGACTCCATGAATCGTTTGAGTCGGGCTGAAGATCTCGTCCAGGTTTTGATAGAGCATTCGGGAAAAATCTCCCGAAGGAAGATCCGTAACCAACAAGGGAACGGAGGAGCTTTCCGCCAGCTCGATGATCTGTTTGCTGGGTTCGCCGTGGTCGGTTAAAATGCATGCGGGAATGGGGTAGGAGAAAAATTGCTCCACGTTGCCCATCTGATCCGTTTCTTCCAGCATCCGAATGTATGCCTGCTCGCCGCGACCGAAGATCTGAACGGCTTGGGCGCTGAATTCCTCAAAAAATCCGCTCAGGGGCAAGCCCGGGCGGCTGATTTTACTGGTCTTGATCGGTCGTGACAGTCCCGAACGGCCAGCCGTGCACCTCAGGCGCAGGTGGCTTCGTTCCTTGATATCCAAGTCAAGCAGATCGAACACGGTAAATTCAGCCATTACGGATACTACTATACAGTTGTTAGCAGCACCTGGCAAGGGATGATGGCGGGAGGAAAGCTAGAGCGTTCCCTGCGCTGACCATCTCGCTTTTCATTGACGATTGACTTCCAAGGTCGTATCCTTAAAGTAAGACTACTAAGGAGGGCTTATGAATTTAACCGTCAGAGGCATCCGGTACAATCCAAGCGACGAGACCCGGGAATTCTTGGACAAAAAGCTTCAAAAGCTTCAGTTTGCTGAGGGATTCCTCCACGATTTGGATATCGTAATGACACGTGAGACTGCAGGTCAGGGATTCCATCTTGATGCAAAGATCCACTTTTCATGGGGTACCGTCAAAATGGTCAGCACCGATTGTTACGAGCTCTACGAGGGAATCGAACTGCTCGTCGACAAGATCGAAGCGACCGCACGAAAGGAGAAAAGCAAAGTAAAGAATCACGGATAATACACCGGGAAAAGAGTGGGCAAGGGATGCTTCGGCGTCCCTTGCATTGTTAGTCGATCCCTCGTACGTACGAGGGATCGATCTGTAATTCGTTCCGATACTTCGCGACGGTTCTGCGGGCGATCTTGATTCCCCGTTCGGCGAGCAGATCCGCGATCTTCTGGTCGCTGAGCGCTTTCTGTCCCTCCTGCTCTTCAAGAATCTGGCGAATCGTCTCTTTGACCGCTTCCTTGGAGAGATCGCCTATCGCGCTGGAAAAGAGGCGTTTAAGGGGGATGATCCCGAAGTCGGTATCGATCCACTTGGCGGTAGCGATCCGGCTCACCGTCGTTTCATGAACCCCGATCTCGGCGGCGACCGCCTTTTGCGTCAGCGGCTTGATATACTGAGGGCCAAGAATGAAGAACTCCCGTTGTTCGCGCAATAATACCAACGCTACTTTATAGAGGGTTTTATTCCGAACTTCCAGCTGGAAGATGATGTCATTCGCCTTTTTGACCTGCTCCTGGATATACGCCTTGACATCCGGATCCGAGGAAAGCGCTTCGAACTCGGGATTGATTTGAATGTCCGGCAGGGCCTCTTCATTCATCCGCAATTCCAAAGCTCCATCCTCGACCCGGATTGAAAGGTCGGGGATGACGTAGTGCTGAGGACCGGACGCGAACCCTTGACCGGGGAAGGGCGTCAACGTCTTGAGAAACGCATAGAGCTCATCCAGCTCCTCTTCAGTGATTCCAAGGTTCTTCGCCACCTGCTCCGTCTTGTTGGCTCGCATCAATTCCAGATTGTTCATCACGAGCGCGGTGAACTGCTTCAGCCTTTCCTCTTCGAGACCTTGATAGGCCGCCTGGACGATCAGCGACTCTCGCCAGGAGGGGACGGCGATGCCGACCGGATCGAAGGTATGGAGGATGCTCAGCACCTTTTCATAGGGTTCCGTCTCCTCTTCGTCGATGAAGAGCCCCGGGTCATAGATGAAGAATCCGTTGGAATCGAGATTGGTGATGATTCTCAGGCCGATCTCCATCTCCTCCTCGCTCAAGCGCTCAAGACGCAGCTGGTCGACGAGGTGCTCGGCCAACGTCTTTTCGGCGGTGAGCACTCGTTCGAGGACTCGGTGCACCCGCTCGGTCGCTTCATCATCGTAACCGAACGTAGTCGTATCGCCGTAGGAATCGTCGAC
>Ga0116182_1001716_pt1 | contig 22331 bp, 21 predicted proteins | sample AD_UKC077_MetaG_FD_89805 | JGI IMG/M metagenome (GOLD analysis project Ga0116182, IMG submission 89805) | Active sludge microbial communities of municipal wastewater-treating anaerobic digesters from USA - AD_UKC077_MetaG | ecosystem: Engineered > Bioreactor > Anaerobic > Digestate | place: USA...
CCTGGGCAAAGACTTTCTTATCAGTTCCACCACAAAAGACAGGAACAGTGGACAATTATTGAAGGAAATGCAACAATTGTTTTAGACGATAAAGAAATTTCCTTGGGTTATGGCGAAAGCATTTTTATTCCTTTGGGCGCTAAACACCGAATTATGAATCTTTCAGATAAACCTGTAGTTTTTATAGAAGTACAAACCGGAACTTATTTCGGTGAAGATGATATTGTGAGATTGGAAGATGAGTATGATAGAGAATAATTTTCTACATCTAAGAAATTTTATATTTTGAGTGCATGAAGATCCTTTTAGATCCACAAATTTTCAATCAACAAACCTATGGAGGAATATCAAGATATTATTCGGAAGTGTTTTCTATTCTCTCCAAAAAAAAGGATGTAAAAATTATATTGCCGATTTATAAATCTGACAATGCTTACATTAGCAAAACTCAATTACTTGTAGAGAATCGACTACTCAACTCTTTATATAGTATATTGTCAGCAGTTAAAATTAGTACAAGATCGCTAAGAAAGAAAAAATCGGATAAACTCCTTGACAAATTTTTTGAAGAGAACTCCTATGATCTTTTTGTTCCAACTTATTATAATCCGTACTTCCTAAATAAGATAAATGGGAAACCTTTTGTTCTTACGGTTTATGATATGATTCACGAGCTTATGCCGCAATATTTTGAGAATGATCCTTACAATGTTGTGGAATTCAAATCCATATTGATAAAAAAAGCGAGTAAAATAATAGCAGTATCTAACAATACGAAAAAAGATATTCTCAAATTCTATCCGCAAATCGATCCAGATAAAATAGAAGTTATATACCACGGCAGTTCAATAAAAATCGAACCCAATGTTAAAGTTGATTTGCCTCCTAATTATATTTTATACGTAGGTTCTCGCGCTGATTATAAAAATTTTAAATTTTTGGTTAAGGCAATTACTCCTTTGCTAAAAGCTAATCCCAATTTAAAATTATTAGCCGCAGGTGGAGGAAAATTTGATGATGATGAACTGAAATGGATTAAAAGCTTGTGTCTAGAAAACCAGATCGTTCAGAAAAGTTTTAAAGAAAATGAGCTTGGTCATTTTTATCAGAATGCTGAGCTTTTTGTTTTCCCCTCATTATATGAAGGTTTCGGAATTCCAGTATTAGAGGCAATGGCATCTGGTTGTCCCATTATTTTAACAAAACATGGCTCATTTCCGGAAATTGCGGGAGAAGCCGGGATTTATTTCGACAGTAATTCAGAAGAAGATCTTAGAGATAAAATCCAAATGTTATTAAATGATAAAAAACTAAGAGCAAAATTTGCTAAAAAAGGACTCGAACAAGTGAAAAAATACAACTGGAATGATGCTGCTGAAAAATGTCTGAAGGTATATCAAGAGGCTATTTCCTAATAAATGAAAAATACAATGTCAGTTAAATTAACAATAATCACCATCAATTACAACAATAAGGAAGGTTTGATTAAAACTTTTGAATCTGTTAAGAAGCAAACCTGGTCCGAATTTGAATTTTTTGTGATTGATGGAGGAAGTACAGATGGAGGTAAAGAGTTGATAGAACGCAATTCCCAAATTGATTATTGGGTTAGTGAAAAAGATTCTGGAGTTTATAACGCGATGAACAAAGGGATCCGAAAAGCGACAGGCGAATATGTGATCTTTATGAACAGTGGCGATTTTTTTTATGATGAATTTGTACTGGAAAAAATAAAAGATCAATTAGATCATAATATCGATATTTTATATGGAGATTCTCTTTTCTTTAATGATCAGGGTTACAATAAAGTTATAAAGCCCCCGAAAAACTTAACATTTGGTTTCTTTTATGATGACAGCCTTAATCATCAATCAGTCTTCATCAAAAGATCCTTATTCAGTGACTATTTTTTTTATAATGAAGCTTATAAAATTTGTGCAGACTGGGAGTTTTTTATCGTCCTGATTTGTCTTCACAATGTTTCCTACAAGCATTTAAACGAAATAATTTGTTATTATGATTATTCCGGTATTTCTGCACAATTGGAGAACCGCGCACTCTATTTTCAGGAAAGAGATATTACGCTGAACAAATATTTTCCAGCATTCATAGAAGATGCAGAGTTGGCCAAGGAAACCCGACTAAAAAGAATGAAACAAGTTTTGCAGATAAAAAAAAGTCCAGTGGCGTGGCGAATTTTCAAATGGGTGATTAGTTTATTTCTTTTATTTTCACCAAAACCTGCAACTCATTAGTTCCAAAATTAATTGCGCCATCTTTTGAATAAAATAAGTGAGGATTCTCAGTAATCGTACCTTTAGATACAATAGATACTAACGGTTTCTCTATCATTTTTTAGAAATTAATTTTGCGTATAGATTTGGGTAATAATAGTACAATCGGATATAAAAATAATATTCCATTCCGATGTCTTTAATGGGATATTTTAGAAACGGTTTAAACGACATTCGTATTGTTTCTTTCTCAGACTTCATTTCTTCTTTCGTCGTATTTCGGATAATACGCTTAAGAACCATCAGAAGTTTTTTAATGATATTTTTTGTGATATTTCCTTGATTCTTGAAGTCTGTCGTGCTTTGATAAAACTTGAAAACCTCCATAATCGCCAAATAAAAATAATAGGCGGTTTCTGGCGAAAGATTGTGTGAAAGACTATCGTCATGCTGTATGTAATGATAAAGCTTGTCATTGGATCTAACAACTTTTACGGCTTTATCAAAAATCTTGAAAAGGGTTGAATAATCTTCAAAACATTTTATATTTTCAGGGAAGTTCACTTTTTTCAAAAAGGGAGCTTTGTACAATTTTCCCCACGGATGACTTTGTATCACTTTATCCTCCAATAAAAGAGATAAAGCTCTTTTCCCATCAAATACCTTCTCGTCTGAAATAGGCTTATCAAAAACAACTTTCCCGTTTTCATCTTCATAAGAAGCTTCTACAATTGCAATATCTGCATTTTCGGTAACAAGTAAATGATAAAGTTCCGAGCAATAATTTGTTTCTACCCAATCATCAGAATCCACAAAACAAATATATGCTCCTGTTGCAGCTTTTACCCCTTTATTTCTCGCTTTTGAAACCCCCGAATTATCCTGACTAATAATTGTGATTCGTTCATCAGTATTTTTAAATTCCTCATAGATTTTCGAAGTACCATCGGTGGAGCCATCATCAACAATAATTATCTCTACATTACTATAAGATTGTTCAATGACCGAGGTAAGACATTTTTTTAAGGTCTGTTCGGCATTATAACAAGGAATGATTAGACTTATCAGTGGATAATTATTCATGAGAATAGCAATTGGCTCAAACTTGAGTTTAGAAAAAATTTAGAGATGAATAAAAAATCGTTTTTTATAATTTTTGCAGATGACAACATCGTTGCTAAACTGCCATACTTCAAAGATATTTACTTTGGCAATTTAGCAGAAAATATTAAGCCATACAAATTTTTGATATTCGCTGTTTTAGACTAAATTTGGCTACTAAACCACAAACTTAGTTTTCTACTAAAGGTTTTTAAATGAAAATCTCTTCAACATGAACATTGTATATTTCGTATTTGGCAATAATATGGAGCATTATCAGCAAGTATATTTTTCAATATATACTGCTTTCGCTTGTAAAAACAATGAGGATAGAATTATCGTTATTACTGAAGAACCTACATTATTCAATTCTTTTGATGATCATATAAAAATAATACCCATCAACAGAGATGTTATCAAAGAGTGGGAAGGAAAATATCATTTTTTTTGGAGGGTAAAAATTAAAGCGCTGCAACTGATTGCTCAAAAGTATCCTTTAGACTCCATTTTATATTTAGATGGCGATACTTTTTTTTATGAGAATATGAATATTCTTCGGGAGGGTTTGAAAAATGGACAGAATTTCATGCACCTGAAAGAAGGCAAACTTTCCGAACTTTCTTCGAAAACAGAAAAATTGATGTGGCAACAAATGAAAGGAAAATCCTATCATCATATCAAAATCGATGAAAACGCTGCCATGTGGAATGCGGGATTAATTGGAATCTCTACCCAACATTTCGATTGCTTGGAGTTAACTTTAGGAATTAACGATGCCATGTGCGCAGATCATGTTACACGAAGACTTATCGAACAATTTGCTTTCTCTTTGGGACTTAATGAATATTCTACGTTGCAACCTGCAGATCAAATCGTGGGACATTATTGGGGAAATAAAACACAGTGGAATACAATAATTGATCACTTTCTGAAAGAATGCTTTATGAAAAATTATTCCTTTGTTCAAATTGTACAACAAGTAAAAGAAATTGATTTTACTCAAATTCCCATTCAGATTAAGCAATCTAACACACAACGGAGATTAAAATCATTAATCGATCAAATGTATAAAAGCAAAAAACCGGTTTACATCAACAAATAATGTTTTTTACCCTCAAAATGCAATCATTGATTTACCAAAAAAAATAGGTTGTTTTGGATTTTTGTCGTTATCGAATCACTTCTTCTACCTAAGAAAAATGGGAGAAATTTCTTTCGCCCATTTTTATATTTTTCTTACTTCGAATTTTTCAGTTTTCTGTAGGTTTCATTCACATAGAGACTTTGGAGATAACTTATTTTCAATCCATCAAAGCCGTCTAAAAAACCTAATTTTAAAAAATAGGTTTTTACAAACTTGAATGCAACTTTGCTCCAATGCGTAATAATTGAATATTTCTTTCCCTTATCAGCAAGTTCGCTTCCTTTTAATAAACCATAGTAAAGCATTTTCTTTTTGAATTGTTCAAAATTGTCAAAAGAATAATGAAGCAATTTATTTTTCAGAATACCGGTTGTTCCCTTTACGATGAGTGTTTCGTGAACTTTTTTATCAGCAACATATCTGCATTTACTTCTACGGAAAAGGCGAAAATTCTTATCATTTTGGGTACCAGAAAAATGGATAGGTTTTCCTGCAAAATAAAACTTTCGATAAAAATAGTAAGCCTCTTTTTTGTCGGATTTATTTAACTCCGCAATAATTTCCTTTTGAAGGTCAGTTGGGATTCTCTCGTCTCCATCTAAAAAAAGAACCCAATCATTGGTCGCTGCATCCAATGCGATATTTCTTTGTTTCGTAAAATCTTCAAAACGATGTTGAATAACTTTAACTTTCAGATTTTGTTTTGCAATCTCAACTGTTTGGTCCGAACTAAAAGAGTCAACCACGATTATTTCATCACAAATTGAAAAATTATCAATAATTTCTTGAATATTTTTTTCTTCATTAAAAGTGATGATCAGACCAGTAATTTTTTCTTTCAGTTCCAAGTTCTAATTTTTCTTAAATTCTAAAAGTGTTTTCTCAATAATCGCCACACAATCCATCATTTGCTCCTCTGAAATAACCAATGGTGGTGCCAAACGAATGATATTCCCATGTGTTGGCTTTGCGAGTAATCCGTTTTCTTTCAACTTTACACAAAGATTCCAGGCGGTTTCGCTTTCTGGAGTATCATTGATGATGATTGCGTTTAACAAACCTTTCCCCCGAACTTTTACAACTAAATCTGTCTTTTCGATGATGCGATTCATTTCTTGTCGGAATAAATTCCCTAATCGACGTGCATTTTGAATTAAATTCTCCTCCGCAACTACATCCAGCGCAGCAACTGCTACTTTCGCAGCAATAGGATTTCCCCCAAATGTAGAACCATGTTGACCAGGTTTTATAACCTCCATAATGTGATCATCTGCTAAAACTGCAGAAACTGGATAAGCTCCGCCGGAAAGTGCTTTTCCTAAAATCAAAATATCTGGTTTGGTATAAGTAGATTGTCGTTCGCATTGATTTTCACAAGAACAATTTCCGCAAACTGCCAATAAACTTCCAGTACGGGCAATTCCGGTTTGAACTTCATCTGCGATAAATAACATGTTATTAGCATGACAAATTTCTTGCGCTTTTGCAATAAAATCTTCATCTGGTGTGTAAACTCCGGCTTCACCTTGGATAGGTTCTACCAAAAATCCGATGACATTTTTATCTTTCGCTACTTCTTCTAAAGCTTTGATATCATTGTAAGGAATACTTACAAATCCACCGGTGTATGGACCGAAATTATCTCGAGCGTTGTCATCATCTGAAAAAGAAATAATGGTGGTCGTTCTTCCATGAAAATTTCCTTTACAAACCACAATTGTTGCTTCATTTTCTTCAATGCCGTTTTTTTCATAAGCCCACTTTCGACATAATTTAATGGCGGTTTCTACAGCTTCGGCGCCAGTATTCATGGGCAAAACTTTATCAAACCCAAAATACTCAGTAACATATTTTTCGTAAGGACCTAAAACATTATTGTAAAAAGCACGGGAAGTTAAAGCTAAAGTTTGCGCCTGTGCAATTAATGCTGCTAAAATTTTTGGATGAGAATGACCTTGATTGACCGCAGAATAAGCAGAAAGAAAATCATAGTATTTTTTTCCTTCGACATCCCAAACATAAACACCTTCTCCTTTTTCTAAAACCACGGGAAGTGGATGATAGTTATGAGCGCCGTGTTGATTTTCTAAATCAATATAATATTGAGAATTTTTTAAGACTTCTATTTCTGACATAAATTTACTTTTTACAAATTTAATGATAATAATCGAAATTTTATAAAACAAAAAATGCCTCAAAAAAGAGGCATCTATAAATTAAGTAAAAAAACTTTTAATAATTAAATTTATTATCCATCACAAAATCTTCCATGAATTTTGTGGTGTAATTTCCTGCCAAATAATCAGGATTTTCCATTAATTGTCTATGGAAAGGAATGGTCGTTTTCACGCCTTCAATATAAAATTCTTCTAATGCACGTTTCATTTTTGCGATCGCCTCTTCACGTGTTTGTGCAGTGGTAATCAACTTCCCAATCATCGAATCGTAATTAGATGGAATCGTGTAACCTGAGTAAACATGAGTATCTACACGAATTCCATGTCCTCCTGGAATATTCAATTCTGTAATTTTTCCTGGTGAAGGTCTGAAATCATTGAAAGGATCTTCCGCATTAATTCTACATTCGATTGAATGAAGTTTTGGCAAATAGTTAATTCCTGAAATTGCGGTTCCCGAAGCTAATAGAATCTGCTCGCGAATCAAATCATAATCAACAACCTGCTCTGTGATCGGATGTTCTACCTGAATTCTGGTATTCATTTCCATGAAATAGAAATTGCGGTCTTTATCCACTAAGAACTCGATGGTTCCTACTCCTTCATACGCGATATATTCTGCAGCTTTTACTGCAGCAGCGCCCATTTTTTCACGAAGTTCATCCGTCATAAATGGTGAAGGTGTTTCTTCTGTCAATTTTTGATTTCTACGCTGTACAGAACAATCTCTTTCCGATAAGTGACAAGCTTTTCCGTATTGATCACCCGCAATTTGAATTTCAATATGTCGCGGTTCCACAATCAGTTTTTCCATGTACATTCCGCCATTTCCAAAAGCAGCAGTTGCTTCCTGAACGGCAGAATCCCATAATTCATGAAGATCTTCCGCTTTCCAAACAGCGCGCATTCCTTTTCCGCCACCACCTGCTGTTGCTTTAATCATGACAGGATAACCCATTTCTGCGGCTAAAACTGCAGCTTGTTCATATCCATCGATCAAACCTTCAGATCCGGGAACACAAGGAACGCCGGCTTCTTTCATGGTCGCTTTTGCATTGGCTTTGTCTCCCATTCGATCGATTTGATCTGGAGTTGCGCCAATAAATTTAATTCCGTTTTCCTGGCAAATTCTGGAGAAATTTGAATTTTCTGAGAGAAATCCGTATCCTGGATGAATCGCATCTGCATTGGTAATCTCTGCAGCCGCAATAATATTTGAAATTTTCAGATAAGAATCTTTACTCGCAGGAGGACCGATACAAACCGCTTCATCTGCAAAACGTACGTGAAGACTGTCTTTATCAGCAGTAGAATAAACCGCAACGGTTTTAATGCCCATTTCTTTGCAGGTACGAAGAATCCGCATTGCAATTTCACCGCGGTTGGCTATTAATATTTTTTTGAACATCTTTTTGATATTTTAAATTTTAAATTCTGAATTTTAAATTATTTTAAATGAAATTTCACTTAAAATCTACAATTTATAATTTAAAATTTTTTTAAGAAGGATCTACTAAGAATAAAGGCTGATCGTATTCTACAGGCGTCATATCATCTACCAAAATTTTCACGATTTTTCCTGAAATTTCAGATTCGATTTGGTTGAATAATTTCATTGCTTCGATAACGCAAACTACTTTACCAGTAGAAACTTCGTCGCCAACATTTACAAAAACGTCCTTGTCTGGAGCGGGTTTTCTATAGAAAGTCCCAATCATTGGAGATTTAATGGTAACGAATTTGCTATCATCAGAAACATTTGCTGCTACAGGTGCATCTGCAACCGGTGCAGAAACTTGAGCAGGTGCCTGCGAAACGTGTTGCTGTGGTGCAGAATGATAAACAGCAGGTTGCTGCATATACGTCATTTCGTTTCCTCCAAGTGGAGTTTTAATGGTGATTTCGAAATCTTTAGTTTTGTATTTTACTTCGGAAACTTCCGCTTTAGACACAAATTTAATAAGATTCTGTATGTCTTTAATGTCCATATAATTGGTATTTATTTATAATGCCAAAGATACTAAAAAACAACAAAAAACCACTCAAAATTGAAAAAATCGAGTGGTTTTAGTATAAAACTGAAGTTTTTCTAAGTTTTAAGCCTAGTTTTCTTCTGTAGCTTCTGCTGTTTTTTCCATTACAACTTTGCCTCTGTAATACATTTTTCCATCAGACCAGTGTGCTCTGTGATACAAGTGCATTTCACCTGAAGTTGCGTCTTTTGCCAATTGAGGAACTACTGCTTTGTAGTGTGTTCTTCTCTTATCTCTTCTTGTTGAGGATTGTCTTCTTTTAGGATGTGCCATTTCTTATATTTTTAATTTGATGAGCGATGAGTCGTTGATTGCTCAATCCTCATCATTTTAAACTATTTATTATTATCTTTTAATTGCTTCAATGCTTCCCATCTCGGGTCGCTTTTCGGTTCTTCTACTATTTCTTCTTTCGGACTGAATTTTTCTAATATTTCTAAATCTTCTTTAGAAATATGCGGAGAAACTTTTTTCATTGGTATCGATAACATTACATTTTCATAAATCAACTGCGCTATATTGAATGCGTGGTCTTTGCTTGGAATTGTAATTACATCAATTTCACTGTCATCATATTCTTCTCCGAATTTTACCAAAACCTTCATTTCGTTTTCTAAAGGATGATCAAAATGGTCATTTGTGAGATCACAAATCAGATTAACCGTACCTTCAGTTTTAATCCAAAATTCTAAGAAAGTTGTGTGTTTTTCCATTAAAACATCAGCAACAATCTGTGGTTCTGTAAATTCCTGTTCCGTATCGAAAAGTTGAAAGAACTTCTTATCTATCTCAAATTGGAATTGGTGTTTTCCGTTTTTCAGTCCCGAAAACACGACATCGTAGTTTCTTAGTCTGTCCATAAAATGAGTGTGCAAAAATATGCAAATTTTTTAATATTACAAATGATTTTCAAAACAAATATTGCAGAATTACTATTTTCTTATTTTTAATGATTCTTTTCGCGTGGTAAATCTTCGTCTACAACATGTGAAGAATTGTTTCTTCTTGGTCGCATCCTGTTGTTCATCAAATCGTTATACTCTAATCTATTTTTGAAAATTTTGATTGCCATGAAAATTGCCTCGCTAAAACTTTGTTCATCTGCAATATTTTTTCCTGCAATATCATAAGCAACTCCGTGATCGGGCGAGGTTCTAATAAATGGTAATCCCGCAGTGAAATTTACCCCTTCTTCATAAGCCAAAGTTTTAAATGGAGCCAAACCCTGATCGTGGTACATCGCTAAAACCGCATCGTAATTTTTATACTTATTGGGCTGGAAAAAACTATCTGCCGGAAAAGGTCCGAAAGCTAAAATCCCGTTCTCGAACAATTCGCGAATTGCAGGCTCGATGATTTCAATTTCTTCGTTTCCTATCGCACCACCGTCTCCTGCATGCGGATTTAAACCTAGAACCGCTATTTTTGGCCTTTCTATTTGAAAATCCTCAATCAAACATTGGTTAAGTATCTTGATTTGTTTTTTTATTTTTTCTTTCGAAATATTTTCAGCGACTTGAACAATTGGGATATGATGGGTAGATACTGCAACTTTTAAATCATCAGTGACCAAAAACATTAATCCTTTTTTACCAAATTTTTCCTCTAAATAACCAGTATGTCCTGCGTGAGCAAAACCATTTTTCATCATTTCTTCTTTATTGATGGGCGCCGTAACCAAAACATCAATTTCGCCATTGATCAAAGCCATTGTTGCCGCTTCCAATGAATCGATTGCCATTTTGGTAGATTCTTCCGTCGGTTTTCCCAAATCTACGTTCACATTATCTTTCCAAAGATTCACCATATTGATTTTATCACTTTGCGCTTGCGAAGTTTCGGTGATATAATTAAAGTTGTGATTCAGTTTAAAAATATTTTTCTGATAGGTAAACAACTTGCCAGAACCAAAAATAATTGGAGTGAAAAAATCGGTAATTGTTTTATCTTTTAGAGCTTTCATGATGATTTCGGGACCAATGCCATTGAAATCTCCAATTGAAATTCCCACTCTTACTTTATGCTGTTTCAGACTCATTTTTAATTATCTTTGAAAATTAATAGAATTTCACAAATTTAGGAAAATAGAAATAACTATGTCATTTTATTTCTAAACTTACAATTTTTCACCAAAAAACTTTATTTTATGTTCACAGGAATTATTGAAGCTACTGCTATCGTTGAAAAAATTGAAAAACGCGCAGAAAACATTCACATTACCTTAAGCTGCCCATTTACGGCAGAATTAAAAATTGATCAAAGTTTAGCACACAACGGTTGTTGCCTTACTGTCGTAGAAATTTCAGATGATCAATATAGCGTAACCGCCATTGCAGAAACTTTAGAAAAAACCAACCTTAAGGAATGGAATATCGGAACTGAAGTGAATTTGGAACGTTGTTTGAAGTTTGATGGTAGACTTGACGGACATCTTGTTCAAGGTCATGTTGATAAAACCGGCACGGTAAAAAATATTGAAGATAAGGAAGGTAGTTTTCTAATTACCATTCAATACGATGAAAATAACGAATTTACCACCGTTCCTCAAGGTTCAATTACGGTAAATGGAATAAGTTTGACGGTTGCCGAAAGTAATACAGGTCAATTCGCAGTTGCAATAATTCCCTACACATGGGAATTTACCAATATGAAAAATTTAAAAATTGGTGAAATGGTTAATCTCGAATTCGACATCATTGGTAAATATGTAACAAAATTGATGAAAAAAAATGTCGTTCTCTAAATACAAAGGTTATAGCTTAAGAAACAAAGTATTCGGTGGGTTTATGCTCATCTGTCTGCTTAGTATTTTAGCTTCTTCTATTCTTTCCTTCTTTATTTTAAAAAATAATGCGATAGAACAAAGCCGCACAGATATGCAGAAAAAGTCGGAATCGATGATGTCTGCATTGGATTATGGAGTGAGCCACACTCAAGTAGAAACGGCAGATTTACCCACTATTTTAAACAATGAAATTTTCGAAATCGCTGATACCAATAATCAGGATATCGTGATTTATGATTTGAACGGAAACCTTTTAATTTCCAACAAAGACAGCCATCTTTTGGCAGAGAAAAAAATACCGCTTTCTATTGTCAATCAAGTTCTCACAAGTGATCGAAGAGTTGATTTTCAGAAATACGATAAAAAGACCGATGCGAATATCACCTCGTCTTACATGATTCTCAAAAACAATATGCTGGAACCCATTGCAATTGTATATTTTCCTTTTTATCATAATGATGGATCCTATTTTAATGTGTTCAACAAGTATGTGAATTACATTTTAATCGTCAATTTATTTATCATCGCATTTGCAATTTGGTTAAGTTGGATTATTTCTAACAATTTAACCAAAGCAGTGACCAAATTTTCAGAATTAATTAACCGAATTACTCTTTTCGATAAAGATCCACAAGCAATTCGCTATTATGAGCGTGATGAGTTAAGCCAATTGGTGAAAGCCTACAACAAAATGATTCTTCAGATCAAAGAACAGAAGGAGCGCCTCAGTTTCAAGGAAAAAGAAGAAGCGTGGCGCGAGATGGCAAAACAGGTCGCACATGAAGTGAAGAACCCATTAACACCGATGAAATTGACCATTCAAAATTTTGAGCGAAAATTTGATCCCAATGACCCCGAAATTAGAGAAAAAGTAAAACATTTGAGCAAAACTATTGCAGATCAGATTGATTTGGTTGCGAAAGTTGCAAGCGCTTTTTCCCAGTTTGCACAGCTCCCCGAAAAAAACAACGAGGTTTTCAATCTTAACCGGGAAATAAAAAACATCATCAATATTTTTAGTGACGAAAAAATTTATTTTCATGCAAACGCTGAAAACATTATGATTAAAATGGATAAAATATATTTATCCAGAATCGTTACAAATCTTGTTGCAAACGCGAGACAAGCACGCCACGACGACCGTGAAAACATCATAAATGTTGATTTGGAACAACGCCAAAAACGAATAATCATCACTGTTGAAGACAACGGAATCGGAATTTCTGAGGATTTATATGATCGCATTTTTGAGCCTAATTTCACCTCAAAAACAAGCGGAACAGGACTTGGTTTAACGATGGTGAGAAAAATGGTTGAAGATTATAAAGGTGAAATTTCAGTAAAATCGGTCGTGGGAAATGGAACAACGTTTACGATTTTACTTCCAACCAATTTGTAATGTATAATTCCTAGATGAAAATTTTCCAGTTTAAAAACTTCAGCATCAATCAGTCACAACTCGTTTTCCGGGTAGGAACTGATGGTGTTTTACTGGGCGCTTTATCAAGGGTAGAAAACGCGCAAAAAATTCTGGAAGTAGGAACAGGAACTGGTTTAGTGGCGATGATGTTGGCTCAAAGAAATGTCACCGCAACAATTCTTGCTTTAGACATCAGCAAAGATGCCGTGAATCTCGCAGAAGAAAATTTCAATAAATCTCCTTTTCATGAGCGACTTGGGGCAAAATTGCAGGATTTCAAAAACTTTAAATCAAGAAACAAATTTGATCTAATTATTTCAAATCCGCCCTATTTTAAAGAAAATTCCTCGGGAAAAGATATTTTGGCAAGACAACAAACTGAACTTACCTTTGAAAATTTAATTGAAAAATCTGCTGAAAAATTATCAAAAAAAGGCCAATTGTCGGTGATTATTCCAGCTGAATCTGGCGTTGAATTTATTGAAATTTGTCACAAAAACAAGCTCTTTCTTTCCCGAAAAGTTCAGATTTTTGGCATCAAAAATTCTTCACCTAAGCGGTTAATTCTCGAATTTGGTTTTGATCAAAAAGAGATTTTAGAAGAAGAATTTACGATTGAAAAATCTCCCCGCGTTTATAGTGAGGAATATTTGGAACTGACCAAAGATTTTCATCACTTTCAAAAATAAGAAAAATCCTTTTTATTTGGGAGGATTCAGGGTTACAACAATATCTTTGTTGATGTTTTTGCTGGAAGAATATTTCGCATCGCAAACGGAAGTTGTCAAAATATAATTTCCTTTATCAACTAAAACAAAGTTCTGATTGCGAGCAGGAACATCTAAATTGTAGAATTTTTTTCCGCTGATTTTTACGATCAAATTACACTTCGATTTATTGATAATCTGCACATACGCAGTTGTTCCGGAAACATCGTTACTGAAAATATGCGTAAGCAATTCGGCAGTTCTTTTATTTTTTTCAGAAGGTTCTCCTTTTGCATTGCCTCGGTTAACCGCCTTTTCCAATTTTTCTGTATTAATGGCTTTCACGGTAGGTTTTGCCACTGCAGCCTTTTGAGCAGGTGATTTATCATTATTGATTACAGCCAATAACTTTCTTTTAAATTCTGGAGTTCTGGGATGGGTTGGATTGAATTTAATGAAATTAGCGATAACTTGTGGATCTGTACTTTTTTCAACTTGTTCAGCAGTATAGGTAGATTGCGCACAAGCCAACGAAGAAAAAAACAGGCCGAAAATGAATAAATATTTGTACATAAAAACAAGGATTTTTTAGCGGATACAATTTTAGTTAGAACGAGTAAATCTTCTTTTTAGTTTGTGTGAAATTTATTATCTTTGCACCGCCCTAAAAAAGCTAAATTAATCAAAATTTTAATATAAAAAAATAAATATATGTATACACCGGTTGCTGCAGATGTAGCGAAATTAAGAAACATTACAGGAGCAGGAATGATGGACTGTAAAAAAGCTTTGGTAGAAGCTGAAGGAGACTTTGATAAAGCAATTGAAAACCTTAGAAAAAAAGGACAAAAAGTTGCTGCAAACAGAGCCGATAGAGATTCTCACGAAGGAGCTGTAATTGCAAAAGTAAACCAAGATAACACCATGGGTGCGATCATCGCTTTGAATTGCGAAACAGATTTCGTTGCAAAAAATGACAATTTCGTTGAGTTAGCTCACGAACTTGCTGAGCAGGCTGTTTTTTATGCTAATAAAGAAGAATTTTTCGCTTCTGATTTTCACGGAATGACTGTTGCAGATAAGTTGATTGAACAAACAGGTCTTATCGGAGAGAAAATCGAAATCGGATCTTTCGAAAGAATTGAAGGGCCATTTTTAGGAGCTTACATCCACGCAGGAAATAAAATTGCTGCAATTACTTCACTTTCTGGTGATGTAGATGGTGCTGCTGAAGTTGCAAAAGCGGTTTCGATGCAGGTTGCTGCAATGAATCCAATCGCTTTGGATGAAACAATGGTTTCTCAAGAAACGATCGACAAAGAATTAGAAATCGAAAAAGAATTATTGGTTAAAGAAGGAAAACCTGCAAACATCATTGATAATATCTTAAAAGGGAAAATGCAGAAATTCTACAAAGACAATACTTTGGTTCACCAAGCTTTTATTAAAGACGGAAACATGTCTGTTGCAGATTATGTAAAATCTGTAAATGGCGATCTAAAAGTGGTTGGTTTCGTAAGAGTAAGTCTTACTTAATTACATTAGAATAATCATAAAATCTCTCTTTCTAAAAATAGAAGGAGAGATTTTTTTTTCGGTTAATAAGGCGTATTTTTGCATTCCACTTTCACACATGAAATTTAGCGCCATTTTTACTTTTATTTTCAGCCTGATCTTCACATTGGGCTTCTCGATATTACATGCACAAAACATCAGTGTAAATACGAATTACACTGCAGATCAGCTGGTGAAAGATGTTTTTTTTGGCAGCCAAAATGCTACATGTATAGCTGTAGATAATGTCACCGTTACTGGATTTGATTTCGGCTTTGGAGATAAAAGTTTCGGTTACTTTAATAAAAACGGGACCAATTTTGAGATGTCTGAAGGAATTATTCTTTCCACTGGAAGCGCTTTAGCAGGTGTTGGTCCGAACTCCTTTATTCAAACCGCAGATCGAAACAGCCCGTTTGCTAATTCGAGTTGGGGCGGAGATCAAGATTTAATCGATGTTCTCGCGCAATCTAATTTGAATTACGATAATATTCTCAATGCAACGGTTTTAGAATTCGATTTTACCGCTTTGAAAAGCAATAAAATCAGTTTTGATTACATGTTTCTTTCTGAAGAATATCGAGAAGGAAATTGTAGATATTCCGATGCTTTTGCCTTTCTTATTAAAAAAGCCAACACTACAGATCCATACTTGAATATCGCTGTAGTTCCTGGAACCAACATCCCAGTTTCTACGCTTACCATCAATGCTTCTGCTGGTTGTCCTCAAAACAGCAATTATTTCGGAAGTTACAACGACGTACAAACTCCAACAAATTTCAATGGGCAAACTAAAATTCTGTCTGCAAAAGCAAATGTTGATATTGGCGTAAAATACCATATTAAATTAGTCATCGCAGACCATGGTGACACCACAGGACTTTTTGATTCCGCAGTTTTTCTGAGAGCTGGAAGTTTTCTGGGGAATAAAGATCTGGGAACAGACCATCTTCTTTCCACCGGAACCGCACTCTGTGAAAACTCTACCTTACCATTAAATGCCACAACTCCGGGTGCAACTTATCAATGGTTTAAAAACAACGTTTTAATTCCAGGCGCAACTTTCGGAACTTATACCGTGACGACGCCGGGAAATTACGACGTAATGATCGACGATTCTGGGTGCAAACAAATAGGCTCCATTAAAATTGAATTTGCCGAAAAGCCAGTGATTTTAGAAAAAACATTTTGTAATGATAATAATGGAAATCCGATTATCGTCAAATTGCAAGACCTGAATGCGCAAATTATCCCTAATCTTAAAGATTATTTTTTGATTAAATATTATCAGGATTCAGATCATCTAATCCCTCTTTCCGACTCATTTTCTTACACTGCAGATACCAATATTTATGTAGAAGTTGAAAGCGGAAGCTGTGCAAAGACAAAACAAACTTTACATTTTTATACCCCTAAAAAATCCCTAATTCTCCGTGATCAGATTATCTGCCAAAATAGCACCGCAAAATTAGAAGCTGAACTAGGATATAAAAATTATAAATGGGTGCGCGAAGACGGAACGATCATCGCTCAAGGCGCAACGATCAATTTTGTAGATAACATTCCGGTTGGGAATTATTCGGTAGAATTAACTTCGATGAATGGTTGTTCACTCATTCAACCGGTAAAAGTAATCGCCGCACAACTCCCGCAAATTGTTAATATTGAAGTAACGGGAAGTACGGCAACCATTTTTGTAACTGGGGGAAATCCTCCGTATGAATATGCTTTGGATAGTGGCAATTATCAGACTTCAAATGTTTTTACAAATATTCCACGTGGACTTCACAAGATTTTTGTGAGAGATTTTGCAAAATGTGAGATTGTCGAAAAAGAATTCTTAATTATTAACTTAATCAACGCAATTACCCCAAATAATGATGGGTACAATGATCATCTCGATTACTCAGATCTTAACATTAAAAAAGACGTCAGTATTTCGATTTATGATCGGTACGGAACTCGCGTTTTTCAATCACAAAACCAACAGTTTATTTGGGACGGAAAATCAAAAGGACGTGCGTTGCCAACAGGAAATTATTGGTACATCCTGAACTGGACTGAACCTGACACGAATCTACCGGTTTCCTATAAAGGTTGGATTTTACTTAAAAACCGCAACTGATTCAAGCCATAGAAATATGGTCGAAATGCTGAAAACCATTTAAAAAATCCTTCACCGACATTCTTTTTTTTCCTTCAAGTTGCACTTCTTCGGGAAGATAGAAACCATCTTCTGTGAAAATTTTAAATCGATGTTTATCTATTTCTAAAGTTCCGGGAGTCTTCTCATGCGCGTCAATTTCAATTTTTCCGCGATATATTTTTAATGATTTTTCATCCTCGCCAATCTTTAAATTGGTGAAAGCACATGGATAAGGCGACATACCACGAACAAAATTATGAACGGTTTCGGAATTACCATTCCAATTAATCTTGGTGTCTTCTTTGAATATTTTAAAAGCATTTTTGGGGTGTTCAACATTTGGTTGCGGTTTTTCCTGAATGGTGTTTGCAGCCAAACCATCTAATGTTTTCACAATAAGTTGCGCACCCATTGCCATGAGACGGTCGTGAAGAGCACCCGCATTTTCATCCGGATAAATCTCTAATTCTTCCTGCAATAAAATATTTCCCTCATCGATTTTTTCATTGATAAAGAATGTTGTAGCGCCAGTTTTTTTCTCGCCATTAATGATCGCATAATTAATCGGTGCAGCTCCACGATAATCCGGTAACAGGGAAGCGTGAAGATTAAAAGTTCCCAACCTTGGTTTTTCAAATAAAATTTTGGGCATCATTCTAAAAGCGACAACCACAAAAACATCGGCATCTAAATTGGAAATTTCCTCTAAAAATTCTGGATTTCGTAATTTTTCGGGTTGAAAAAGGGTGAGATTATTTTCCACTGCAAAAACTTTCACCGCAGATTGATTCATTTTTTGTCCGCGACCACTTGCTTTATCTGCAACAGTTACCACACCTACAACCTCATGCGAAGAATGATGAATTGCTTCTAAACACGATTTTGCAAATTCAGGAGTTCCGAAGAATATTATTTTTAATGGTTTCATTTTTAAAAGGAATAAAGGATATTATAAATTTAAAGGAGAATAAAAAATTAATTGTTATCAAAAATAACAAGGTTTGATTTCAAAATCGATCAGCATATCATATACGTTCGGAAATTCAGCATTTTCACCTGACCAGAATCTAAAAGAAAAATAAGATTTTCTAGAATGTTTTCTTTTTCGTAATAATTGAGTTTAATGGCAATTTCTTCTACATTAGATGGTTTATGTTGAAGAACTTGCAGGATCTCTGCAGAAATGTTTCTGCCAAAAACGCTTTCTTTCTGCTTTTCACAGACTGAACATTGACCACAGTTCTTCACATTTTTCTCCCCAAAATAAGAGAGAATTAATTTCATCTTGCAAAAATCAGAATCTTGTACAAAGAATTTCATTTCTTCCCATTTCTGCAATTTGTTTTTTTGAATCTGCTCAAAAAGATTCCAGTATTTACCATTAAAATGACGGTCTTCACGAGGTTTCAAAAATTTAATACTTGATAAAGCGCCATCAATATATTCTAAATAGCCTTTTCGCTGCAGTTCCTTGAGGCGTTCTTTGATCAAATGCGGATCGGAGTTTATTTTATTGCTCAGCGTTTTCTCACTGAACATAATTTTGTGTGTCGTAAAACCCGAAAATGTACGAAGTAAAAGTTCGATGAAATAAGAGTCATTTTGGGAAAGCAGTTCGAGTTCCTCTGGAGCCATTTTTAACTCCAAAGAAGAAAGCGATTGGTTGCTATTAAAAAATATAAATTCCTGATTATGGAGAAAATTCAATACATTTCTAATTTTAGCCAAAGAAGTTTTCGTGAAATTTTGAATCCTTTGAATATGAAGTTGAAAAATATTTTCGGGCAGATCATTTTCTGCAATTTGAAACGTGGAATATAGATAAGATACAATCTTTAAAAACTCTGCTTTCGAGGGAATTTGATTTCTTAGAATTTGATCAAAATTGGTTAATTCCTGCTCATTCCACAGCAAATAAGCATAAGACTCTAAACCATCTCTACCTGCTCTACCAATTTCCTGGTAATAATTCTCAATCGACTGTGCGGGCGAAAAGTGAATTACAAAACGAACCTGATCTTTATCGATTCCCATCCCAAAAGCATTGGTAGAAATCAAAACATGATTAGGACTTTGAATCCATAATTTTTGTTTGGCATTTTTTTCTTTTAAAGGTAATCCTGCATGAAAAAAATCAACGTTTTGGATTTGGTTTCTTTGCAGAAATTTCGTCAGTTCTTCTGTTTCTTTGCGGCTTCTGACATAAATAATTCCGGAAGAATTATTGTATTTCATGATATTTAAAACCATTTCGTATTTATCTGCAATTTTGTCTGCGATCATTTTAATATTCGTTCGACGAAAACTGCGCTGAAATATATTGGCATTTTTTAAACTTAATTTCTGCTGAATTTCGGCCAAAACTTTTGCTGTTGCCGTTGCAGTAAGAGCCAACACAGAAATATTTTTTAGATTCTCCCGAAATTGCTTAATATTCTGATAACTCGGGCGAAAATCTTGTCCCCATTCTGAAATACAGTGCGCTTCATCAACCGCTAAAAAAGAGATTTGAATTTCTTCGATATTTTGCAAAAAAGTCCTGTTTGTAAGGCGTTCTGGGGAAACGTACAATAATTTTGTTAATCCATTTTTACACCGGTTAAAAATGATTTCTGCATCAAAGTCATCGAGTTCAGAAGATAAATATTCGGCTTCGATTCCGCTATTTTTGAGTTGATAGACTTGATCTTTCATCAAGGCTAAAAGTGGCGAAATAACGAGACAAGTACCTTCTAAAATAAGAGCAGGTAATTGGTAGCACAACGATTTTCCACCACCAGTTGGAAGAAGCGCCAATGTATCTTTGCCATCAATAAGGGAATTGATAATTTCTTCCTGTGAATCCCGAAATGTTTCGTATCCCCAAAAATGTTTAAGGGTTTGAAATTTGAGTTGGTGAAAATCCTGTGGAGAAATCATGGAGTAAAAATAGGTAAAGAAATTTCAGAAAACAAAAAAAGCCACGCAATGCGTGACTTTTATTATATAATTTTTATCAATTATTTTGCTTCAAAGTAAACTCTTCTGTTTGCTCTGTTTTTCCATTCTGGACATTTGTCAGCTGGTTCACATTCTGGATATTTAAGGTCTTTTTCACCTTTACCAATTGCGTTTAATTTACCTGCTTCTACTCCGTTTTTGGTCAAATAATTTTTAACACTATTTGCTCTTCTTTCAGATAATTTCTGATTGTAAACATCAGAACCTCTTGTATCTGTAGCACCAATTACATTATATGAACCAGTAGAAGAGTTAATATAACTCACTGCATTGTTCAAAATTGGGGTGTTTGATGGAAGAATTTTGTCAGAATTCAGATCGAATTCGATTCCTTCCATTGTTCTTGTATTGTCGGTAATAACAGAGGTTTCGTTTTTAGGACAACCATTATTTTCTACAGGACCAGGAACAGTAACACATTTGTCGTAAAGATCAATAACTCCATCTAGATCTGTGTCTAAAGCTACACCTGCACCATCAACTCTTGCACCTGCAGGAGTATCCAATTGTCTGTCCCAATCGTCACAAACTCCGTCATTATCTGCATCTCCTTTTTTACAAACTTCAACATCTTGGTTTTTATCCGCCAATACATCTAATTTGTAGTAGATTTCTTGCAATGGATCATGCCAGAAAAGGTGTGATTCATGTTTTCCTAAATTTAAAGTTGCCCCTAAACTTAGATTAATGATGTTATCTGAAGGATTGTCATTTACTTTTCCGTTGTAAGATGTTCCACCTGCTCCATCAAAATTATCATCACCAGATAAGATATACATTCCTCTCGCCTCTAAATCTACTGATTTTGTTGCGCGGTATTTAATACCAGCTCCAGCTTGACCGAAGAAACTTCCTAAAATAAAAGGTTTCACCTCTGTAATCAAATTTTGATTGTAAGCGGCACCTGCATCTTGTCTGTATGCTCTGTACGCTAAAGTTCCGACTCCTGCATAACCGTGTAGAGCCCATCTGAATGGTGAGTGATTATCTACTCTTCGAAGAAGGTTAGAAAAATCGATGTCTCCCAAAACAGAAATAGCATCATATTGAGTTCTAGCGCCCGCTCCAGTTGGTGAAGCTACTTTATCATTGGTATTTACAAATCCTTGTCTTGTTTCTCCTTTATCATACTGCAATTTTAAACCAAAAGCATGAGTGATTGCTTTATCAATACTAACATAAGCAGACCATCCGTACAAGTTTTTACCTGCCCCAAAACCTTTTATTGAAGTTAGATCGGATGACTGCATCAATGGTACTCCTGCACCTGCAGATATCGCCCAATCGTTGAATCTCTTGGATGATTGTGTGAACGGTGAGACATTTGCAGATCCTGAAGAGAATGCGTTAGGATATCCTCCGGTAGAAACTGCTGTCGAATCTTGCGCGAAGATAGCAGTAGGTAAAGCTACAGCTAAGGCCACGATTGCTAAATTTAGTTTCATAATGTGTATTTTAATTTGTAATGTAATTATTAGTTATAAATGTTTGCGAATAATAACCTGAATTGCAAAATCTCATTGACTCATTCAGGCCCGGAATTTATCAGTTAATAAACCCACTAAAAAAATAGGATCGCTGTTATTATTTGTTTGACGGACTACTCATCGGACATCCATTGTTTTCTACAGGACCCGCAACTGTTACGCACTTGTCATAAAGATCGATAACTCCATCTAAATCCATATCCAAAGCTACACCTGCACCATCAACTCTCGCACCTGCAGGAGTATCTAATTGTCGATCCCAATCGTCGCAAACGCCATCATTATCTTTATCACCTTTTTCGCAAACGATGAATTCATCAGGTGAATTTTGCAAAACATTGATGCGGTTGTGAATATCTTGCAATGGATCGTACCATGACAGATGTGTATCATGTTTCCCTAACTTGATTGACAAGCCTAAATTTACAGTAACAAAATTGTCAGAATTTCCGGTTGTAATTGCGTTATAACGAGGAACTGCATTTTTGCCATTTCCACCGCCATCAAACGAATCATCTCCAGTAATAATATACATCGCTCGCG
>Ga0116182_1001718_pt1 | contig 22321 bp, 17 predicted proteins | sample AD_UKC077_MetaG_FD_89805 | JGI IMG/M metagenome (GOLD analysis project Ga0116182, IMG submission 89805) | Active sludge microbial communities of municipal wastewater-treating anaerobic digesters from USA - AD_UKC077_MetaG | ecosystem: Engineered > Bioreactor > Anaerobic > Digestate | place: USA...
GCCATCAAGTCGGGCAGAGAGGATTTGAACCTCCGACCCCTTGGTCCCGAACCAAGTGCGCTAGCCCCTGCGCTACTGCCCGAGGCAACCAGCTAGGGGGTAATATATCTGCTTCTCTCTTTTTGTGTCAAGGTAAGACATTCAAGGTAAGACATTCGATTGACACCGCATGCACTAAATGATACTTTTCTTGACAGTGTCCGTATTGCGGAGACGCGATGTGAGAAAGAGGTCAATGATGTCCGGTAACGACAAAAACGATGTAAAGCAGAAAAAAGTTCTTTCCTTCAAGGGCGGAAAGAAACAGAAAGAGAGCAAAGCAAAAGCAAAGCCTCGAGTAACTATTGGGTGGATTCTGGGAATGGCGGTTCTTCTTATCATCGGAGCCTCCTTTATCATAGGCCCTACTCTTGGAGCGGTGCTCGGAAAGCGCAACCAAGGCAACCTCGTCTTTGGGACCTACGGGAAAGAAAATATCAATTATGCCTATAACAACTACTTCTACGATCAGGTGCAGCGCTATGCCGATCAGTTCAAGGGCAGCCAGAGCGATCCTACCCAGACCCTCTATCAGATCTGGAAGAGCGCCTACGACTCGACCGTAGTCTACACTGCAGTGGGCCAGCTCGCCGATCAAGCGGGAATCAAGGTCAACAGTGACGTGCTGAACAGGGCGATCATCGACAGCGGCGTGTATCACAAAGACGGCAAGTTCGATGTCGATACCTATCAGAAAGCCACTGCCGAGCGCAAGAATGCGATCGAATCCTCGATTCGCCGCAATCTCCCCTACCAGATGGTGATGACGGATGTCGGCAGCGTGCTCGCTTCCGAAGCGGAACGGGAATACGTCGGAGCGATGGCCTCCAAGGTTCGGGATTTCTCCTACCTTCTCTTCGATTCCTCCCTCTACCCGGATAGAGAAGCGATCGCCTATGCATTGGAGCATAAGCAGCTCTTTGAAAACATCGAACTTTCAATCATCAGCCTCGGTTCATTGGAAGATGCCGAAGAGGTCGCTTCCTCACTGCAAAGCGGTCTCTACACCTTTGAAGAAGCCGCCCGCGAGCATAGTCTTGATATGTACGCTCAGGCTGACGGGCATGTCGGAACGGTTCCCTTCTTCGCCATCAAGCCGAACTTCCGCTACGAAGATGAAGCGGCCGCCCTGCTGGGTGCCGACTCCGGCTCAATCGTCGGACCGTTTGAAACCAACGGCGGATGGGCGGTCTATCATGTGACCACTAGAGCGAAAGAAGCGGACGTTGCCGATGAAAATACACTCAGACTCGTCAAAGCATATATCGGCAGCAACGATGAAGAGTTGATGGACAGTTATTTGAACAACCTTGTAATCGAGGTTTCCGAGTATGCAAAAGAAACCAGCCTGGAAGATGCGGCGCTTGAATACGACCTTGATCTCGTCAAGGTCATGCCGACCGGTTACAACGTCGGAAACTCCTCATTCTTGAACAACTTCTCCTATACCGACCCCACCGGGATGCTTGCTTCATACGCGACAGCCGAAGTCCAAGCGGAGCTGTTCACCTCCGCCGAGCACACCCTGCTCGAGCCGATGAAAACCGGAGGAGCGTATCTCTTGATCGAAGTCGGTGAAGATTCCACCGATGAAGGAATGGGGAGTTACACAATGATGTTCTACGACTATCTTGCCGGAAGCCAGAGCCAGGAAAACCTTGCCCAGACTCTCTATGCTTCCGATCTCCACAAGGACAACTTCCTGACGACGTTCTTGCGAGTCGTTCTGGGTCAATAAATTGATGCAAGCCGGCCTTCGGGCCGGTTTTTCATAGCTCATCGCTTTTGGATATGCTACGATGGGGCTATGCAGCACGAAGTAACGAACATTCAACCCCTTTTAGGTAAAAACGGCAGGATCATCGAGGAAGGCTGGGCCCGTCATCCCCTCTGGACGTACAATCGAGCCATGGTCAAAGGCAGTGCGTTCAGAATCAAAGAGTGGGAGTATTATGCGATCATCAACCAAGACGAACAATGGGCGACCGCAGTAACGTTCAGCGATCTTGGATACGCCGGAATGTTTGCGATCGCATATATCGACCTCAACACCGGTCGGGTCAGCCAAACCGATGCAATCGCCCCGCTCACGTTGGGGAAGTTGCGTCTACCGGCAACTTCGACGGAAGACCACGAACTCTCGTGGGCAAACAAGCACCTTCGCATCGCCCTCGTCAAACGAGGAGAAGAGCGCCACATCATGTACGCGTGCCCCTCCTTGGATTTAGGCGATGGTGTCGTCGGCCTTGATGTCGATATCACCCTGAAGCAACCCTCCGCCCTCGAGTCGATGACGATCGCCACAAGCTGGGAGAAGAAGCGGACATGCTTCTACCACAATGAAAAGGTGAACTGCCTCGGAGCAATAGGAACAATTCGTCGGGGAACGAATCAACAACGGCTTCCTTTAGGCTCAACGTTCGGAGTCTTGGATTGGGGCAGAGGTAAATGGACATACAAGAACACCTGGTATTGGGCGAGCTGCAGCGGTCTCGTCGAACAAGTCCCCTTTGGACTCAATCTTGGCTATGGATTCACCGATCGGAGCGTAGCGAGCGAGAATGTGATCATCTACGACTCGGTGGTGCACAAGCTTCATGAGGTGATGTTCGAGTACAGCTCATATCTCGAAGAGTGGACGATGAAAGACAATGAGGGACGCTTGGATCTTGTCTTCAAACCAATCACCGACCGCTCTTCGAACTTCAATCTGTTTTTGATCTCCAGCAAGCAGCACCAGGTTTTCGGTTCTTTCAGCGGAACCTGCATATTGGACAACGGACAAACCATCGTGGTGAACAACATCCTCGGATTTGCCGAAGAAGTCGCCAATCGATGGTAGCAGCTGTCTTGTAAGTGTTACCTCCTTCCGATACACTCATCCCGTCGTCTATACACACTGGAGCTTCATGATCAATACACCAACCTTCGCGGACCTCGGCCTGTCCGCTCAAACAATCAAGGCGATTGAACGCAAAGGGTTTACCCAACCGACCGGCATTCAAGCAACATGCATCCCTCTTCTCTTGAAAGACCAAGTGGATGTTATCGGCCAAGCGCAGACGGGAACCGGAAAAACGGCGGCATTCGGTCTGCCGATCCTTGAACTTGTCGAAGAACGGATGAATGCGGTTCAAGCCCTCATTCTCGCCCCGACCCGTGAACTCGCTCTTCAAAACGCTGAAGAGATTCTTTCGCTCAAGGGAGAGCGGAACCTTGAAATCGCGGCGGTCTACGGAGGAGCGGCGATCGTCAATCAATTACGCCAATTGAAAAAAGGCGTTCATGTCGTGGTGGGAACTCCCGGCCGCATCCTCGATCACCTTCGAAGAGGCTCGCTCGTGCTGGACCGACTCAAGTTCCTTGTCCTCGATGAAGCGGATGAGATGCTGGATATGGGTTTTCTTGAAGAGATTGAAGCGATCATGGCCCAGGCTCCGAAGGAGAAGCGGACTCTCTGCTTCAGCGCCACGATGCCTGACCCGATTCGTCGCCTCGCCGAACGCTATATGGACAAGCCTCAAGTGGTCCGCATCGCCGACGAAACGTTGACCACAGACTTGACCCGACAGCTCTTCGTCGAAATTCGTGAAAGCGATAAACTTGAAGCCCTTACCCGCTTCATCGACATCGAAGAGCTTTTCTACGGAATCGTCTTTTGCCGAACGAAGCTTCAATGTGATGAAGTCGGTCAAAAACTTGTCGCCCGCGGCTATAATGCCGAAGCGCTTCACGGCGATCTTTCTCAAAAGCAGCGTGAGTCGATTTTGAATCGGATGCGGGCCCGCCAGCTTGCAATCATCGTGGCGACGGATGTCGCCGCTCGGGGAATCGATATCAGCGATCTCACCCACGTCATCAACTACAACCTTCCCGAAGATCCCGAGGCGTATGTCCACCGCATCGGCCGCACCGGAAGGGCGGGAAAGCAGGGCGTTGCGATCACGTTCGTCGCCCAGCGTGAGTTCAAGTGCCTCCAATTCATTCGACGAGTTACCCAAAGCGATATCCAGCGAACCACGGTTCCGCCAATCGATGCGATCATTGCGGCGAAACGGAAACAGATCGTTGAACGGCTGAAAAATCTCGAGGAACCGAATGAGTACTTCCTCAACCTTGCCCTTGAAGTTACGGGCAACCGGTTGCCTGAGGCAGCACTTGCGTCCGTGTTGGCAAATCTCTATGGAGGCGTTTTGGATCCAACGCGCTATCGGACGATTGAAGAGCCGGGATGGGAAAGCAGGAAACCCCCTCGAGGCGGATACACGCGTCTCTTTATCGCCCGAGGGCGCCGGGACGGGCTGGACAAACGCAATCTGGTCGATTATCTTGTATCGAAAGTAGGAGCTGAAAATCGCGATATTCAGGAGGTCACGATTCAGGATGACCATTCCTTTATCAGTGCCCCGAATCAAATTGCAGAACAAATCCTTACGATATTTGCCAGAGCGAGCGGACCGGCAATCATCTCTCGGGCGAAACCCGACAACCCAAACGGGAAAAACCTCTCTGCTCGGCGGAAAGGAGAACGTAATCGCTATCAACGCTCCTACCGGAAAAACAAGAACTGGCGTTAGGTATAGGTCATGAGAGTATCTTTCCTCGAAATCATCAGTAAATATGCAATCATCACAATCGTTCTTGTCGGATCTCTCACGGGATTTTTTCTGTATCATGCCCTGTTCCTCACCCTTGATGCGGATTACACCACCCTGCTCTCCAAGGATGAGGTCAACTCCGTCTATCAGGGGGGAGCCCCCACTCCGACGCCTGCGGAAAAACCGCCGGTCGATGAAGCGGAGGAGCTCGATGAGCCGAAGGAATTTCCTTCTTCGTATATACTTCTGATTGAAAGCCCCAGCCTCTACACCGCTGAAACGTTGACTGCAATCAATGAAGTGCTGGATGCCCTTTCCGAATCCCCCTATCTCGCCTCCCGATTCAGTCTCTTTGATTTCATCACCCTTGAGAAGCGGGGAACCCGCCTGATGAGCGTTCCCTTCGCATCCTCGTCATGGACCGATGAAGAAGCGGCATTGCTCAAGGAGCGGGTGGAAGCCGATCCGATGGTAAAAAACTACCTCGTAAGCGAAGATCTGCACAGCCTGTTCGTAAACTTTGAATCGGTCGACCTCACCCCGGAGATGGAAGCGGAGCTCCAAGAAATCCTGCAACCGCTCGTCAAGCAAGGAATAGGAGTATCGATCAACGGAGCGGCGGTCTTATCCAACGTTCTGATGCGCTATCTCTCCCGAGATCTGACCCTCATCCTCACCTTGTGCTTAGTGGCGATTCTTGTCGTGTACTACCTTTCATTCCGTGCCAAACGCAGTGTTCTCCTGCCCTTTTCCATGTCGACGATGGGAATCATCTGGACATTCGGAACGATGAGGCTTCTCGGTTACAGCCTGACGATTGTCAATATCATCACTCCGGCGATGGTTCTCAACCTCGGTTCCTCCTATGCGATTCACGTAATCAGCGAATATTTTGCCGGACATGAGATAGATCGCGGGGTGATAGCTTCGACGCGGAAGATTCTTCGAACGATCTTCTTTGCCTGTCTGACCACCGTAGTAGGTTTCTTGAGCTTGCTCACTTCTAAAACGGAAGCATTGAAAGAGTTTGGAATCTCGGTCGCGATCGGAATCATCTACTGCGCAATCCTCGCGGCGACCTACCTCCCGGCGGTTCTGAGTTTGGTCCGCAAGCCTAATGTCCAACACATAAAAACGTATCGAAGAGGGTATCTCGCCTCTATCGTAAACGGCATAAACGTTTTGGTGGGTCGCTACTGGGTGTTTTTTGTGGTGTTGTGGCTTGCGGTCATCGCAGGATTCGGTTTTACCCGTGATAAGATTTCAGTGAATACCAACTACATGTCCTATCTGCCCAAACGGGATCCCTTCACGATCAGCTCCCGTCACTTTGCCCGCACGATGAGTGGAAATACTCCCTACCTCATCACGATCGATGCGCCGAGCGGGGCAAACCGCTTCTTCCTGGAACCCGAGAACCTTACGCAAGTTCATACGTTTGAAGAGAAGATCAAGGAAGAAAACGATGATATTCGTCAAAGTCTTTCCTTTGCTTCCTATGTGGCGTTTGCCAATGAAGTGTACTCCGATGAACATGCAATCCCCCCTTCGAAGGGATTGCTGAACCTCCTTGCAAGAATGGTGATGCTGTTGAGCAAGCAAGGCAAACAGGATCTTGAATCGGTGATCAGCGGTGACGGGAACACACTCACGATTATTCTGCAAAACTATGACGCCGTCGAGGGAGACTTCACAACAATCGGCAGCGCCAAGCGGATCGAAGATACGGTCCTTGCCAACCTGCACCTTCTCCCCGGCGGGACGATCGTAACCTTGGGTGGCGAACCTCACGTGGCGCTTCATTTCTCCAACACGCTTCTCCATGATCAACAAATGTCTGTCTATTTCAGCTTCATCTTCGTCTTCCTTGTCGTCCTCATCGCCTTCGGATCCATTTCCCTCGCTCTCTATGCCCTTATCCCCGTCATCACCGGAGTGATGGCGAACTACATCATCATGTTCGCCCTCAACATCCCCTTTGATTTGATCACCGTCAGTTTCGGTGCGGTTTCCGTCGGGGTCGGAGTTGATTATGCGATTCATTTTCTTTTGCGCTATCGAAATAAAATCGACAAAACACGGAAACAGGATACCGCCCTCCTCTTGAAAGATACGATCGGTGAAACCGGAAGGCCGATTATTCTCACAACCCTTTCGATCGTTGCCGGAATGCTGATGTTCCTCTTTGCATCCTATGCTCCGGTCCGAATTTTTGGTATCCTTATGTCGACGGCGCTGTTGAACTGTATGCTTGCCACCCTCTTCATTATGCCCTCGGTAATCCGGGCGGTCGGCATCCTTAAGGAAAAGGGACTTCGTAGGAGAACTCCATGACCATCTCGCTCTTGTATGTTGATGCAGGTAAAGGACACTATGTTCCGGCCAAGGCGATGAGTGATGTGCTTACCGCTCGAGGCTATGATGCCCCGGTTGAAGATCTTTTCATCGCTCTTGACGCCAGATTCTGGCACTGGTTCTGCAAAGCTGAGTGGCGCTTCTTTCTGAAGCATCCCGTCTTGGAACGGATCATTCATGGCGTATCGGACAATCGAATCTCCAATGTCATTCTTCGGTTTCTCGCCAAGACAAAATCGATCAGAACCGGATTTCTTGCGTGGTACAATGGGCGCAAGCCCAATGTGATTTTGTCGACAAACTTCCTTGGCGGGGTGATCATCGGGGAATTGGCTGCCTATTACAAGCTTGATGTGAAAGTGTACGTCTACGCGGCGGATGCGTTCAACAACCCTGTTGCCGGTTTCCACCCCAATGTGGACAAAATGTTCATTCCTTCCTTCGTCGGTGAAGAAAATCTGGAGAGACAAGGGTACTCCCAGGACCAGATCATCCGTTCGCCTTTCCCGCTCCAGCAATCAATCGAGAAGATGGAACGAGTATCAAAACGAGAAGCTCGATCGCTTCTGGGCTTGGAAGATCGGTTCACCATTCTTTACAACCTCGGCGGAGAAGGAATCGGATCGGACAGATTAATCAAACGTCTCGTAAAAGAGGGAGTCGATTACCAGATTGTCGTCGTCGGCAAAACGGACGAACACACGAAGGAGCACTTTCTTGCAATCACCAAGGATTCCAGCCTTCGGGTGCATGTCCCGGGCTTCGTCACCAACATCGGGATGTATATGCTCGCCAGCGACATCCAAGCGGGAAAAGCGGGAGCGAACGCTTTGATGGAATCGATCGCCCTCAGAAGACCGTTTCTTCTCTCTCAGGTCCTTTATGCGGCGCGCGATACCACCCGGTTCTTCAAACGCAACGGTGTCGGTTGGGTCGAGAGCTCTCCAAAGAAGCAAGTTGAGCTGATTAAAACATACGCTCAATCAGAAGAGGTTCGAGCGGAGATGGACTCCCATTTTGACAAGCTCCCTCTGATCTTCAGCGCCGAAGCATTCGTCGATCTCTTGCTCAGAAATGCAAATCAAAGCCGATAAAGAGCTCCCACTCTACCGCTTTCCAAGAAATCGCTTTATCAAACGCCCGCTTCAGATCCCCGAGGTTGAAGCCTAAAGACGCTCGAGCCGGATAAGCGGGATAGCGGTTGAGCATAACCCATCCTTCAAGACCGATCGTGCTTACCACGCGATACCCGCTTTCCGCTTCACTGTCCTCAAAAAAGCCGATATCCAAGAAGGGGCTTGCGTACGATTTTGCAAAGCCGAAGTCGATAAAATCAGTGGAGAGATTGATATTGGAAACCAACGCCCACTCAAGAGCCGTATCATCCACGGAAGCGAGGGCGGTCGAGGAAGATAAGAAACCACGGAAATAATCTCCGAGCTTCTGCGTCTCTGACGGCAAGAATGCTCGTTTTACTCCCCCACCGGTGTAGAAACCCGTAATCTGAATCGAAGGATTCATATGGAAGACAATGAAGGGGAACCAAGTCGCCGTACCTTGAATATACCAATTGTCTGTTTCGGTATTTGCTTGAAGATAATCCTGACGGACATAGGAAAACGAGAGCGAACCGCCTTTGCGGAAGTTTCCAACCCAGTCGACCTCATTTCGGACGATCGAGACGGAGCTGACCAGGGAAATCGGTATCATTTCACCTGCATCGAAATCAATCGTATTTCGGTACTCTGCAAGCGGCTTTGTCGAAGCTGAGAAACGGAATCCGAACGGGAGAGATACCCCGAGGCTCAGCGTCGAGCTGATATTGGCTGAACGGACGATCTTCTCATCCAGCGGAACATCCACATCCATGAATATATTGAATGAAAGCGGAAGGCTGAAGAAGTGCAGGTTGTGCTGAGTGATCGAATGGGTGAGGTGAAGATCCCGCAACTCCTCTCCGTCGAACTCAGCCGTGGTTTCCAGGGTATAGCGTCTGTCATGCTGCATGAACGGGCCATAGGTGAAGCCCAACCCCCATGCTTGGGTGTTCCATTCAGAGAAATCCGCATCCGGAGCCAAATCAGCGTGCGCATTGATCGCAAGATCAGTGTTGAAGATCGTTAATTGCGAAAGGGTCGTATTCACCTCAACCAACCCTCTTTCATCGTCTTTTATACGCTCATAGGCAAGGTCAAAGTCAAGTCTGGTCGTTAAAACAGGCAAGCCGGTGATATCCAATTCAACAATGTCTTTTCGTTTATCCCAATTCCTGACTCCTCCGTTGTTTTGCGCGGTGCTTGCCGTCAATGAAAGAGTCCCCAACATTCCAAGGACGTTCTTTTCCAAGACTTTTACTCCCAACAGAAGTCCCAGCTGGTCGTTGGAAAACTTTGGATACGGAAAGATGAGCAGGGTCTTGGAATCTTCAATGAAGAAGGTTACCGCATAGGAAGCGATTCCATCATGATAAGCGATAAAGACATATTCGTAGGAGACGGAGGTGAAGAGACGGGTGTTTACCAACTCCTGCTGCTTGGCGTCAAGAGAAGCCACCATCTTATCTTCATCGGTAAAAAGCGGATCGCCATCAGCAGGCACGATGAGATGCCGAAGAGCGCTTGGCTTGGTTTTTCCCTCTACATCGAAGTGATATTCGGCAATTTCATAGAAGATCACCTGATCTTTGGTGAGTAGGACCATCTCTTCCGCCCCGATCGAAGCGAGGAACACACCGAGGAACATGAGAATCAGAAACAACCGCCTCAAACGATGGTTACCCACAGTCAACCACCGGCAGCGCTGACGCCCGTTTACCCACTATCGACACCCTTTCTCCCTCCTAAATCCTCAGATGGTCATCATAGCGGTCGCTGAGAATCCGTTTGGTATACGCGTCCTTCTGTTTGAGAATCTTTGAGCCCCGAGTGATCTTGCACAAACTGATTCCATATGTCGCCGCAATCTCCCGTTGCGGTTTTCCGCGGTAAAGATCCTTCATCAGATTCCACCGAAGAATCAAATCCTTCAATTCGTTAGGAGTCAAAAGCTCTTCGAGCAATTGTTTCATATCATCATGATCGGTTGTTTTTGCAAACAACTTCAGCAGATCTTCAAAACTTTCGTCCATGGCAACTCCTTCTAAGACTTAATTCTACAGAGAGGAACATCATGGCGTCAAGCAAACCGTTTGCCATCTCCTTCAATGGTGCGTATACTCTACGCGAGGAGGAGTTAATGAAAACTACACCACTTACCCCCGAACGGATGAAAGCAATTCTCGCAATGCAGCAGAAAGAGATCACCGAATATGAAATTTACACTCGAATAGCCAACCGCGTAAAAGATGAAGAAAACCGGAAAATCTTGTTGAAAATCGGCGAAGAGGAGCGCCGACATGCCGAAACCTGGGCAAAAGTAACCGGCAAGACACTTAAGCCCCAGATGGGCAAGGTCCGTTTTTATTCCTTTCTCGCCCGCATCTTAGGATATACCTTCGTCTTGAAGAAGATGGAGATGGGCGAAGAGAAAGCGATTGAAGGATACTCCCATATTCTTGATGAGATGCCCCAAGCCCGGGAAATCTATGAAGATGAACAAAAACACGAGGAAGCGCTGATAGCAATGCTCGACGAAGAACGTCTTCAATATGTGGGCTCCATGGTCCTAGGGCTCAATGACGCTCTTGTCGAGCTCTCCGGGACATTGGCCGGACTGACCTTCGCGTTGAAGAACACCCGGCTTATCGCCCTAAGCGGCCTGATCACCGGCATCAGCGCAACCTTATCGATGGCCTCGAGCGAATACCTCTCCTCAAAGAACCGAAACGAGGAGAACGCCGGTAAAAGCGCGATGTATACGGGAGTGGCGTACCTTATCGCCGTAGCCGCGATGGTTCTTCCCTACCTGCTTTTATCCAATTATTTTGTGGCGTTAGGCACGATGTTGGCGGTGGTTCTCCTGATCATCGTCCTCTTCACCTACTATACCTCGGTAGCGAAGAACCTGCCCTTCGGACCGCGGTTCAGGGAGATGGCGTTCATCTCGATCGGAGTATCGGGGATTTCGTTTATCATCGGGATCTTGGTAAAGAACTGGCTGGGAATTGATATCTGATGAAATACATTCAACTAGACGAAACAGAACTTGCCCAGATCGCCCTTGGCTGTGATCACTACGGGGAGACGATCAGTGAATCGGTTGCGAACAAGCAACTCGACATCTATCTCGATGCGGGAGGAAACCTTCTGGATACCGCTCACGTCTACGGTCAAGATGTCGTTGGCGGGTCTTCAAGCAGCGAACAGCTGCTTGGCAGATACCTGAAGACCAACCGGAATCGAAAGGACGTAGTGCTTGTCTCCAAAGGGTGCCACCCGCCCAAGGACGATATGTACGCCTCCCGGATCAATCATCAGGCGATGGTCGAGGATATCAGCCGGACGCTCGACAACCTTGACACCGACTATCTGGATATCTGGTTTTTCCACCGCGATGATCCGGCGATGCCTTCCGATGAGATCATCGATATGGCTCAGTACCTGATTGATAAGAAATTGGTGAAACACCTCGGCGCCTCCAACTGGACGCACCCGCGGATTGCGGAGGCGAACGCATGGGCGAAAGAAAAGAAGAAAACGCAGTTTTCAATCAGTCAGATTCAGTGGTCGCTCGCCCATTGCACCCCCAAGCAGTGGGGTGATGACACCTTGGTGTGCATGACCGAAAAGGCGCGCCTTTGGTATGAGGAGCAAAAGATGCCCGTCATGGCGTTCTCTCCTCAGGCAAAGGGGTTCTTCTCAAAGATGATCGCGGGGGTTGGAGAAACACTTTCCGAACGTGCGAAAAGACGTTTTGCAACCGATGTGAATCTCAGTCGGGTTCCTCATGTCCGTACCCTCGCCGGTGAACTTGGCGTAAGCCCGGCCGCGGTGGTGATCGCTTACATAACAAGTCAGAAAAACCCAAGCGTCGCAATCGCCGGATCCTCAAAAGTCGAGCAGATCACGGACACCCTCAACGGAGCGGATCTCACCCTCACCGAAGAGCAGCTCGCCTTCTTGGTGGGGAAATGATTTCCTGAAACAATACTGCCCCGAACACAATCCTGTCCGAGGCAGTTTCTTTACGTAGTGAAAACGAATTAATAGTCGAAGAGATAGGAGTTGAACATGTTGTTGAGCAACTCCTGTTTTCCGCTGGTCTGCTTGGTCTTCGCATCCAAGCCGATCCTGGCCAATTCAACGAGATCCATCTTTCCTTCAGCAAAGCGCTTTCCAGCTCCGCTGTCAAAGGAGGAGTATCGATTCTTGATGAAGTTGCTGAAGAAGCCATCCTCCTTGATCTTGTGGGCGATTTTCAAGCCTAAGGCGAAGGCGTCCATTCCACCGATGTGGGCAAGGAACAGATCTTCGGCATCGGTGGAGTTGCGTCGAATCTTCGCATCGAAGTTCAATCCACCCAAACCAAAACCACCTTGATTCAAGACAATGAGCATCGCCATCGTGATGTCATACATGTTCGTGGGGAATTCATCCGTATCCCAACCATTCTGTGCATCGCCCTGGTTCGCATCGACGCTGCCAAGCATTCCTGCGTCGGAGCAGACAAGCAGATCATGAGCAAACGTGTGACCGGCCAACGTTGCATGGTTCGCTTCAATGTTACAGGCGAAATCGTCCTGCAATCCGAAGCGTTGGAGGAAGCCTATCGTAGTTGCGGCATCATAGTCATACTGATGTTTGGTCGGTTCCATCGGTTTGGGTTCAATCAGGAACTTCCCGGTAAAGCCGATTGATCGGGCGTAATCACGGGCGATGATCAGCATGCGGGCAAGGTGCTCCTGCTCCCTCTTCATGTCGGTGTTCAGAAGGCTCATATATCCTTCACGTCCACCCCAGAAGACGTAGTTCAGTCCGCCAAGTTGAACGTTCACTTCCAAGCTTTTCTTGATTTGAACCGCAGATCGAGCAACAACGTTGAAGTCGGGATTGGTTGCAGCCCCATTCATATAACGGGGGTGGGAAAACATATTTGATGTGTTCCAAAGAAGCTTGACTCCCGACGCTTTCTGGCGAGCCAGCAATCCATCGGCGACTTCTTGATAGCGCTTTTCATATGTGCGGCCATCTTCAATATCATCAAACACGTCGACATCATGGAACGCATAGAACGGAGTACCGATTTTGGTAAAAAACTCGAACGCCGCATCCGCCTTGGCGAACGGATCGCTCGAATCAAACGGGAATGAAATCGTGGGCTTGCCAAACGGGTCGCTTCCATTGGCGCAGAAGGAATGCCAATAGGCGGTGGAGAAGCGCAGGTGCTCCGCCATCGTCTTATCTCCAACCTTCTCGTCGGCGTTATAATGCTTGAACGCAAGGGGGTTTCTTGATGATTTCCCTTCAAACCGGATCTTTCCGATTCCTTTAAAATATTCTTTTTCACCAACAAAATAACTCATCATGTTCTCCTTGTAAAAACAGGTGTGAGGGCTTCCACGTACATGCTGTAACGTTTGTACGCTTCGGCATATAGTTCGACTGCAGTACGGTCAGGCCGATGCATTTTATCTCCATCGAATAAAACATGTTCACTCGCGATTTCAGTGATTGAACCGCCCTCGAGCGCCCAAAGCGCCTGAAGGGCGACACCCAACGCGGCGCTCTCCGTCGAAGAGGGAACAATGACGTCGAGATTGAATGCGTCACTCGCGATCTGGCGCCAAATCTTCGAGTTCGCCCCTCCTCCGGTGAGAATGAGACGCGAAGGGGTGAAGCCGAGTTCGCTGAACGTATCCATTCCGCCTCGAAGAGCGAAGACCGCGCTTTCCAGCGCAGCTCGGGCGATATTCTCCTCGGTGGTATTCTGTGAATCCAAATGAGCGATAACTCCTTTTCCATATGGCAGATAGGGAACCCGCTCGCCGGTGAAGAAAGGAAGAACCGTCACCCCCCGGGCACCAATCGGTGCTTTGCTTGCCAGCATATCAAGGGTTTTCACATCCCGGGAAAAAAGATTGCGAATCACTTCCGTTGAAAGCGTGCAGTTATTGGTGCACAACAGGGGAAGATATCCGCCGGTCGAAGAGCAGAACGCGGAAAGTCTTCCTTGCCGATCGGCAACAAGGGTATCGCTGTATCCGAAGAGGGTTCCGCTGGTTCCCATGCTCATGACCAGATCGCCGCCGGAGGTGCACCCCGTTCCGATCGCACTGGCCATATTGTCCCCGGCTCCGGTCGAAACGACGATCCCCGGTTTAAGTCCCAGCTCTTCGGCGGCGGCTCGGTGCAGCCGTCCTCCGATTTCATGCGATTCGATAAGGGTCGGGAGCATGTGTTCGAGATGTTTCTTCTCGTCGACCGCCCTGAGCATTTGCGGCTCCCAAGCTCGCTTCCCGGGACTGTAGTACGCCGTCCCTGAAGCGTCTCCCGCTTCAGTGAAGTATTCCCCGGTGAGATAGAAGTTGACCCAATCATGGGGAAGAAGCAAGTGAGCCAATTGTTCATACGCTTCTTTTCTATGATTTTTCAAGTGGAGAATCTTCGCCAGCGTATAGGCGGGCATGATCTCATTGTTGATGAGCTCAAATACCGCATCCTTGCCGCCAAGACGCTCGGTGAGGGTTTCACACTCGGCTACGGTGGAAGTATCGTTCCACAGCTTCACCGGAGCAAGCGCTTCGCCGTTTTTTCCCACCGGAACGAAGCCATGTTGCTGACCGCTTACACCAAGGGCGACGATCTTGTCCTTTATCGGCTGAGCGATCTGTTTGAAGCAGGAGCGAACAGCATCAAGATACCAACCCGCTTCCTGTTCGCTGGTCCCCCCCTCCCCTGTGATGATTCGATGGGAAGACGAAGCTTTTCCAACGACCTTCTTTTGTGCTGCATCGTAACAAATGAGCTTAGTACTTTGCGTTCCGACATCAAGTCCGGCTACTATGTGCATACCTTCCTCCGATTGAAGCGTATCACACGAAAAGAAGAATTCCATAGACAAGATTGGTGATTCATATGTATTATTGACATATGGATATCAAGGATGCAGTATTTGTATTTCAGATGCACGAGGCGACAGAACTGCTTTGGCATCAGCGGTTTCACTCTCATGGATACGATCAGACGGAATTGCATTACTTCGTCGGCGGAGACGGAACATTCATCAACGGGAACAAGCGATACTCAATCTCTTCAGGCTCGCTTTTTCTCACCACCGCGGATACCACCCACCAGATTGAAGCGAGCATCCAAAACCCCCTCACCTACTATGCGATATTGTTCGAGTGCTCCGACCACCAGGAATTGTTCGATCGCCTTGAAAAGAAAAACCCCTTCCATCTTGGAACCGGACGACGCTTTTTCTTTGAAGAGATTCGGGACAAAGCGTTTAAAGAAGAGCAGGAATTGAGAATCAGCGCCGTCCATCAGATTCTTGGACTGCTCTACGGCTTGGCGGCTGAAAAAACGGATCCTGTCGAGCAGAAGGAGAATATCATCATAGAGCGGGCTCTCGACTATATGCAAAACCACATTTTCGACAAGCTCACGCTCACCGACATCGCTTCTCACGTTCAGCGCGATGCTTCTTATTTCGTCCGTCTCTTCAAACGATGGATGAACACCACTCCGATGCAGTATTATGCGAACCTTCGCTTGGAAGCGGCGCGCGCCTTCTTGGCGAACACCAGCCTCTCGGTGAAAGAGATAGCCGCCAAACTGCAGTATTGTTCGGAGTTCCACTTCTCGAAACAATTCAAGCAATCAACGGGATTGAGCCCTACTGCGTACCGCTTGCGCTATCTCCAAAAGCTTGGTCCTTTCAGTTAGTTGCATTCATCAAAAGATAAGGTATGATAGGCTTTATGGCAATGAACAAAAAGCGCATCGGCATTTTCACGGCAAGCCTGGATGATGAATATCAATCCACGTTGTGGAGCGCGATCAGCCATGCGATAGCAAAACGAGGCTTCAGCTCGATCAGTTTTTTGGGATCCGTTCTCGGCTCTCCGGTCGCATCGGAGGCTTCCTCCAACATCGCCTACCGGCTTGCAAACGATCAAAACATCGATGGTCTGATCATTATTTCCTCATCCGTCGCGACATTTTTGAATTCCAAGGATTTACGTGAATATTTTTCCGCATGGGCGAATATCCCCCGCGTGTCGATTGGAATGAAGCTCCCCGGAATGAGCGATGTCACCGTTGACTCGGAACCCTCGGTATCGGAACTTGTTCAACACCTCTATACCGTCCACAATCGCCGAAAGTTCGCGATGATCGACGGTCCCCCGATTCACGACGAAGCAATCAATCGAAAACAAACGGTCTTTGACACCCTCACAAAGCTGGGAATCAGCATCGATCCGCGCTTGCGAGTTCACGGAAGATTCACTCTGGATTCCGGCGAACGGGCGATGGAAGCGATTCTTGCTACAGGTCTTTCGTTTGACACGGTCATCTGCTTGAATGACCGGATGGCCCAAGGCGCCCTGAACGTGTTGGCAAAACACTCGATCAACGTTCCCGACGATGTGTCAGTCGTCGGGTTCGATGGGATTGAAGCGTCACGCTACACGCAACCGCCGTTGACTACCGTCATTCAGCCTATGCATAATTTAGGAACGAACGCCGTTGCGATCCTGGAGCGGATGATCGGCGGCGGTGCAGAAGAGCATGTGGTTCTCTCCTCGTCGGTTACGTACCGTGAATCCTGCGGGTGCGCCCCGACGTTCCGCTTCGACTCGTCGATCACCCAGATCCCTTCATATGCGACGCAAGCCGAAGAACGGACGATCAATGAGTTTGCACACCTGCTGAAAATGAAAAACCCCAAAGGGCTGATCGCCCAGCTGAACAGGGCGATCGATACCACGATCGCTGAAAGCGGAGTCGTGGAACGCTGGCACGTATACCTCGCCGTCATTGAAAACCTCGTTGAGGCGGAAGATGAAAAGCATCGAACGATGATATCAGACGTCATCGCCTCCGCCAGGGTGTTTGTGGGCGAGCGCAGCAGCCGTTACCAAGCAAGCAAGCGGGTCGCCCTCCAGAGCTCCTTCGAAACGCTCCGGACGGTCAGTGCGATGCTCGCCGGAACCTTTGAGCTGGAGGCTCTCTTTGCCAATCTCAAGCAGGGTCTGGCCCTCTTCGGAATCACCGAGGGCTACCTGATCGAATTTACTCAAAGGGAGGGTTCAGCCCGGCTCTTGATCGACCTCTCCTGGGAAAGTTTTGAAAAGGAATCCTCTACCCTTGAATTCGAGTATGCCCATCTCCTTCCCGAGGTATATAAACCAAGCTTCCACAAAGGTCGGTGGATTCTCATGCCCCTTGTCCATGGCAGTGAGCCGTTGGGATATCTGATCGTTCCATCGGGGATGGTGAGTCCGGCCCTGTATGCCGTACTCCAGGAACAGATTTCCAGCAGCCTGAAGGGTACGCTGCTTCTTGAGCAGATAAAGAGCCATGAACAGACCCTGATCGAACAAGTAGCCCTTCGGACGAAAGATCTGATTCGAACGAACAAAAATCTTTCCAATGAGATCAAGCGGCGGATAGAACTGGAAGAAGAAGTCATGGAGATCAGTGCCAAGACGATGGAGCGGATCGGCCAGGAGCTCCATGACGATCTGGCTCAGCATCTGCTCGGAATCTCCTTGATCGCCGCCAGCGCCCGAAAAAGCATCAACTCGGATAATGGAAAGCTCGATTCCTCGCTCGAGCAGATATCCCGTCTTTTGGCGGAATCGATCACCAAACTGAAAACGATCAGCCGCGGATTGCTCCCCTTGGAGAAAGATGAAAAGACATTTGCCAAGCGAATTGAAGCGCTCGTCGCCGATACGCAGCGATATGTTAAGATCGATATCACCGTCGATGCCGATCCGGACTTTGAAATAGCCGACGGAGATCGGGCACTGCACGTCTTCAGAATCATTCAGGAAGCATTGACCAATGCGGTGAAACACTCCAAATCAAAAAGCGTCCTCATCAAGCTCGAAAGAAATGAAGATGAAGCCGGTCAGGTACATCTCCAAGCCTCGATCGAGGATAATGGTGTAGGGTTCGCGAAGAATATTCGTAAAAGTGCGTTGGGTCTGCGAATCATGCGCAATCGGGCTTCGATGGCGGATGCGATACTCGATATCCAATCATCCCCTGAAGGAACCCGGGTTTCAGTACGTTTAGAGGAGTAGCCGGTGAGAAAACCCACTACGTTTCTGATTGTCGATGACCATCCCCTCTTCCGCCAAGGATTGGTCAGTGTCGTGGAAGACAATCCTCATTATATGGTGATAGGTCAAGCCTCATCGATTGCGGAAGCGATGGATCTTCTTGAGGCTGAAGAGCCGGATATGATGCTGATCGACATCTCCCTTGGTGAAGAGAGCGGCTTGGAGCTGGTTAAAAATGTTAAAGCGCTCAAGCCGCATATCCCGATGCTCGTCATCTCCATGTACGACGAAGTGATCTATGCCTCGACGTCCCTCAAAGCGGGAGCCAAGGGATATTTGATGAAACAAGAGGCCGCCAAGACACTGATGGGAGCGATCGAAGAAATCCTCAAGGGTAAAGTCTATCTATCCGATGCGATGCGTGAACGGATGATCGACACGATGGTCGCACAGCAATCCGATACTCCCATGGATCCGGTAGAAACGCTCAGCGCTCGGGAGAAGGAAGTGTTCCGCCTCATCGGCAACGGCTATGGCGTAAGTGAAATTGCCGAAAAGCTGAATCTCTCCTTCAAGACGATCAATGTGTATCGTGACAATATCCGCCGTAAGATCGCGGTCAACGACGCCGGGGAGCTGAGAAAATATGCGATAAAATGGACAAAGAGCAGAGAATTATAGGACAATTATCCTAGGCATTATCTGGTCAAATGCCTAGTTTCATCCTGCTTTTGGCCAAGGTAGAGTTTACACAGCAGAGGAGGATTCCTTTGCTCAGGCACCGACATGTGTCTGGTATACAATGGATTTGGTGCCTTGGCTCAACCAGGGCACAACACAGAGGAGGCTCTACCATGGCAAAACGTGTAAGAACAATTACACTCGTCCTGCTTGTAGCTATCCTGGGCGTCTCGTTGTTCGCTGGCGGTCAGGCTGAAGCTGCAAAAAAAGTCATCAACGTATGGAGTTTCACAGACGAAGTTCCCAAAATGATTGAACGCTACAAAGAGTTGCATCCGGAATTTGATTACGAAATCAAGACCACGATCATCGCAACCACCGATGGTGCCTATCAGCCCGCGCTCGACCAAGCCTTAATCGGCGGCGGTGCGGACGCTCCTGATATCTACGCCGCTGAAGCAGCATTTGTCCTGAAGTACACCCAAGGTGATGCCAAGCAGTATGCAGCGACCTATAAGGATCTCGGCATCGATGTCGACCGCCTTCTTAAAGAAGCGGACATCGCTCAGTACACGGTCGATATCGGAAGCAATGAACGCGGTCTCGTCGCCCTTGGCTACCAGGCGACCGGCGGAGCCTTCATCTATCGCCGCTCAATCGCGAAGGACGTTTGGGAAACCGATGATCCTCAGGTGATCAAGACCAAGATCGGCCCCGGCCTCGACAAGTTCTTTGAAGCCGCCGAAGCCCTCAAGAGGAAAGGTTATGCGATCGTTTCCGGCGATGGAGACCTCTGGCACGCCGTTGAGAACAGCTCCGACAAGGGCTGGGTCGTTGATGGCAAGCTCTATCTCGATCCGAAACGCGAAGCGTTCATCGACCACTCCAAGCGCCTGATGGACAATGGCTATCACAACGACACCCAAGACTGGACCGACGCCGTTCGCCGACATGAAGGGAGCGAATCCGAAGCAGGCATTCGGCTTCTTCGGCCCCGCTTGGCTGATTAACTACGTCATGGCCGGCAACTCCGGTGGAACGAAGATCGGTGAAGGCACCTATGGTGACTGGGCGGTTTGCGAGCCCCCGATCGGCTTCTTCTGGGGTGGTACCTGGGTTCTCGCAAACCGCGACACCAAGGTTAAAGACGCTGTTGCCGAATTGATCGAGTGGATCACCCTCGACTCCTCCGAAACCGGTCTGCAGTACTTCTGGGCGAACGGAACCCTCTTCGGAGCCGGCGGCACGAAGGATTCCGTGGCATCCGGAACCGTCATGAGCAAGAGCGATGGATCCCTTGACTTCCTCGGTGGTCAGGATATGTTCGAAGCATTCGTCCCCGCAGGCGCATTCGCAACCGGAAAGAACCTCACCCAGTATGATGAGACAATCAACAGTACTTGGAGAGCGCAGGTCCGCGAATATACCGCTGGGAACAAGACCCGAGCTCAGGCGATTGCCGACTTCAAGCGCATGGTGTTCGAAACCCTTGATCTTCCCGGCAACTAATCATTGAACTTGAGAAGTGGCAGAACCCTGCCGCTTCTCATCTTCATTTTTTTCGCCATTGCAATTTTATCTGAAGGATGGAACATCGTGCGTAAAAAATCTGTAAGCTATGCAAAATATGGATATATATTCTCCATACCTTTTGTCGTTGCCTTCCTTGTGTTCTCCCTCTACCCGATCGTATACACCCTCGTGATCGGTTTTACCGATCTTCGTGGATTGGGTGTGAAGGAATACCATTTTCTCCGAACCGCTGAGGGGAATCTTGATCTGTTCGGGAACTTCAGAACGGTTCTCAACAACAAAACGTTCACTACAAGCTTAAAGAACACCATCATTTTGTGGACGGCGAACTTCATTCCGCAAATCAGCATGGCTCTGCTTCTTACCGCCTGGTTCACCGACCGCAACTTCAAGGTGAAAGGCCAAGGCGCCTATAAGATATTGATCTATATGCCTAACATCATTACAGCCGCGACGATCGCTATTTTGTTCAACTCGTTGTTCGGCTACCCGAAAGGTCCGGTCAATGATCTGTTGATGAAATTGAAATGTATCGATGGCCCGAGAAACTTCAGTCTCCAGCGTTGGACAGCCCGGGGCGTTGTATCCTTCATCCAATTCTGGATGTGGTATGGAAATACGATGATCGTGCTGATTGCCGGAGTGTTGGGAATCAATCCATCCCTCTTTGAAGCGGCCGAGATCGACGGGGCGACCCCGACCCAGATCTTCTTCCGCATCACCCTGCCTCTGTTGAGGACCATTCTGCTCTATGTCCTCGTCACTTCGATGATCGGGGGGCTTCAGATGTTCGATATTCCGAAGCTCTTCCTCAACGGCGGACCTGACCAGGCTACGATCACTTCCAGCATGTTCATTCATGAACAGGCGTTCAGCGGCAGCTACCTCTATAACCGAGCTTCCGCAGCATCGATCATCGTCTTTGGAATCATCATCGTGCTGTCGATCATTCTCTTCCAAATCCTGAAGGACAAGGATGAAGTGGCCCGACGCAAATATCTGAGAGCTCAACGCAAAGCGGCACGAAGGAGGGTGAACTCATGAACGCAAGACACGGATCGATCCGCGCCAAGCGGATAACATATAAAACAATCGTCTATGTCGTCTGTACCTTCCTGGCTCTTCTTTCCATCTTCCCGTTCTGGATCATGTTCATGAACGCCACCCGTTCAACGTATGAAATCCAGCAGTCCTCGATCAGCTTGGTTCCATCGAAATACTTTATGAGCAACTGGAAGATTCTTACCGGTAAAGCATTCAGTCCGATGACAGGGTTCATCAACTCGATGACGGTCAGCGTCGGAGTAACGGTTTTGGCAGTATACTTCTCATCATTGACCGCATATGCCCTGATGGCATACTCATGGAAGCTTCGCCAAGCGTTCTTCTCCTTCATCATGGCTATCATGATGATCCCCGCACAGCTTTCCAGTATCGGGTTTTACCAATTCATTTACCGAATCGGAATGACAAACAAGTTCACACCCTTGATCGTCCCGGCGATCGCCAGTCCGGCTATGGTGTTCTTCATGCGCCAATATTTGATGGCCGCTCTCCCGTTGGAGATCGTGGACTCGGCCCGGATCGACGGATCGCGGGAGTTTGCGACGTTCAATCGAATCATTCTCCCGATCATGAAGCCCGCCTTGGCCACCCAGGCAATCTTCTCGTTCGTCGGCTCCTGGAACAATCTCTTTATCCCGTTGATTCTCCTTACCAACAAGAAAAAGTATACGATGCCGATCATGGTCAGCTTGCTGCGGGGAGACATCTACAAAACAGAGTACGGTTCAGTGTACTTGGGCCTTTCCCTGACCGTTCTCCCTCTCTTTGTTATTTACTTCATGCTTGCCAAATACATCATCGCAGGTGTAGCGCTGGGAGCGTTGAAGGAATAAATTGGCTGCTGTGTGTCCCGCAACAACCCCTCCTAAGGGACACA
>Ga0116182_1001721_pt1 | contig 22298 bp, 25 predicted proteins | sample AD_UKC077_MetaG_FD_89805 | JGI IMG/M metagenome (GOLD analysis project Ga0116182, IMG submission 89805) | Active sludge microbial communities of municipal wastewater-treating anaerobic digesters from USA - AD_UKC077_MetaG | ecosystem: Engineered > Bioreactor > Anaerobic > Digestate | place: USA...
ATATGGTGTTTCTAATATAAGTAAGTTAAATATACCAAAAATAACATCAAAGTTTTTTAATAACATTATGTATCAAAGTTCATATGAGTTAGATTTCTTAAAGTATTGTTTATTGAAAAATATAAAGGTAGAAAGAGGTAAGTCATTTAGATATATTCAGGATAGTAAAGAACATATTTATCATTCTGATTTCTTTTTACCAGAACATGATTTAATATGTGAAGTTAAGTCAAATTATACATATAATTGTGATTTAGAAAAAAATTTACTTAAAAGTAAATCAGTTATAGAATATGATTTTATTTTTCTTATAGATAAAGAATATTCTGAACTTAATATAATGTTAGGTATAAAATAACTTTTATGTGTTAAATTATATAAGAGTATAATACTTTTTTAAGTATGATAAAAAAATTAATAAATAAATGATTAAAAGTGAATTAAGTCCAATATACAAATGGACAGGTGGTAAAAGAAAAGAAATTAAAGTTTTTAGTGAATATTACCCAGACTTTGTGAAGGAAAGTAAAGATTTTAAGTTTGTGGAACCATTTTTTGGTGGTGGTGCAGTTTATTGGAGTTTAATGGCTAATGTAAATATAATTAATGATATTGATAAAGAATTGATAAACTTTTTAAGAGTTTTTAAAAATGATATAAATTCAATTAAATCAATAGTTGATGAACTTAGTCTGAAAATAAGTGAGATAACAAAACTAGAAAAGGATAAAAAATTGACAATTGTAGAGGCGAAAACTAAAAGAGGTGAATATTACTATGAATGGAGAAATAAAGATAGAAATAATGGATTGGATTTACTATCTGATGAAGAAAGAGCATGTAGATTTTTTATAGTAAATCAATTGGCCTTTAATGGAATGAGGAGATTCAACTCAAGAGGTGAATTTAATATTCCTTATGGTAATTATAAATCATTTAATCTAAATGTCAGTAAAGGACATAATGATTTATTAAATAATACTGAAATTTATAATAAGTCTTATAAAGATGTTATGTTAGAGAATGATACTGAGAATACTTTTATATTTTTAGATCCTCCTTATACAAGAGAGTTTAAAGAATACTCACATGGTAATGATTTTGGTAATGATAAACAAATAGAATTATGTGAAACATTCAAATCTATGAGATTTGCCAAGGTAATGATTGTAATTAACAAAGATGAATTTACTACTGAATTATATAAGGATTATATAAAACATACTTATGACTTGAAGTATTCTACTAATATTAAAAATAGATATGATAATTCAGTGCAACATATAATAGTGTGTAATTATTAAAATAAAAAAAAGAGACTTTTTAAGTCTCTTTTTTTTATTTACTTTTCTAATCAATTTTTTTAAGATTAAGTATTTTACAGACCTGTTCAGTAAAATATAATACATTATCCTCTTGATCTTTATTTCTTATTTCTTGTATATCATTAAAAGAAATATCTAATATATCTGCAACATCTATACCAGTTGTTAAATATTCTCTATGTTCGGATGTTTTAATTGATGAATTTTTAATATCATCACAACGCCACAGAACAAGTTTAGGTGAATTATCCACACCAAGTGAGGTAAATAATTCAGAGATTTTTGATAATGATTCTACTTCACTTTGTGATTTTTTAGTATCTAAATTATCACCATCTTTATACTCAATTATATATAAAACAGAATCTTTGTATAGTAATCCATCAACTGAAATACTTTTCTTACCTTTTAGTTCTATACCATTATCAACTAATATTTCTTTTTTAAGAGAAAATTTTGATATATAGAAGTTTTCTGTGGGATTTGTCTTAATCATATTTAATAATTCTTCAAAACTAATTGAATAAACTTTATTAAATTTAATTTGACTACCAATTATATCTTCCAACTCATTACCATTTCTAATTGTTGTTGATTGGCCTTTCCTTAATAGTTCTGCTAGGTCTTCATTGCCTAAAACCGCATAATAACCTGACTTCTTAATGTCATTTTTCTTTGTCTTCTTAATCTTTACATTTCTAATCTTCATATTTATTTAATTTATTAGATACAAATATATGAAAATTTATTAATACTACAAAATATATCCAAATAAAAATCCTCTCAAATTGAGAGGATTTTTTTATTATATTACCATATACCTAACTTTCTGTATATCTCTTCCCATTTGTCTTCTAATTGCTTTCTTTCATCATTATCTGTAATTTTGGTTGGATCTAAAACAGATTTAACTTCATCAACATATTGTCCACCTGGACCTGGAGATTGATAGAATTTAATTGTAGGTCCTAAATCATCAACTTTTACTAAGGGTACATTTAACTTATTCATAAGATTTACTAATATACCATTTACATTTATATTATCTTCTAATCTTTTAACAACTGAAATTATACTATATTTTGTATAAGTTCTATCAAAACATCTATACTCAATGTATATCATATCATCTGATTGATATGTTTTATATTTCTGTCTTGATAATTCAAATGACTCTGCAGTAAATTCTTTAGCTTCTGTTAGACTATCAATTCTATAAAACTTGTCTTCACTTGTTATATTTACAAAAAACTTACATCCTAATATTTTAGATATGTATAATAATAAACCTTTTTGTAATGTTGGTCCTTTTAATATATTTCCTAATTTAACAGACTCTGCCTTGTATTTTTTCTCAACAAGTGCAATTATATTATTTGAGTCATCATATATAATTTCATCTAAGTCTAACATAAAGTGATTTTTCAAAAATCCATTTCCTTTATCTCTACTACGATGTCCATTTGAGAATGGATTTCCACCACCGTGTACTCTTTCTCCAGCTTCTTCTTGTATCAATGTAAATTTCTTCATGATGTATATATTAAAATATAATATATAAATTATGAAAAATGACAATATATATCCATATTATATTAAGTATTTGGAACAGAGATTAGTAGAAGGTAAAATATCCAGAGGTTCATATTCTTTATTAAGGATTAGTGAGAGTGCATTTGAGGATTTTAAGTTTAAGTTTGAAAATGATGCTGATATGAGAAAGGCTTCTATAAGGGATAAGAAAATTGATGATTTATTTGATGATACTATTTGATGAAATAAACATAAATGGTGATATAGTTAAATTCTATGATGGAATAGACTATGAATTTGTAAGAAATTATGATAAGAAAGAACTTATAGTAATATTTATTGAAGACTGGGCTAAAGAACAAGTAAGTTTTATTAGAGAAGCAAAGATAAATTCTTTATTTGATGATAAAGAATATCAAACATTAGAAGATATAAATAACTCATATATAGCAATATATCAAACAAGTGGTTATTTAGAGATAGTTGCAGAGTCAATTAAAAAGAAGTTACTTATAAACACAAATATGAACCATAATGAACCATGGTTTGTCAATACTTCTAAAGTGAAAATTAATATATAGTGTATAAATTATGAGACGTTTAATGATATATGAAGAATTTTCAAGTCAGGATAGAACTGATGAATTACTAGACAAAATATCCAAGTATGGTATATCATCATTGACTCCACATGAGAAAGATTTTTTAGATGCTGTTTCTACAGGAGATGAAGAACAAGTTAAAACAAAAATGAAAGATTTAGATACTGACCAAGTATTTGAAGATACATATTTTAAGTTTGAATTAGAAGACACTAAATATGAAGGTGATGGTGTATATTACATTGGTACTTTATATGTTCCTGATTTAGAGTTTGAAGATGGTAGAAGAATTGAAGGTGATTTAAAAGGAAAAATAATACTTCATAATGATGGCTCATATGCTTTAGAGTTTGAAAAGACTGCATATGAGAAGGGTAGAGAGGTAGAGTATGATGTATTTGAGTTCTGTAATGGACTTGAATATGAATTAGATAGTTTCATAGACTATGTTATTCAAGAATTGGAATAAAAATATTAATATATAATAAAAATTAACTTATAAGTTATGGCAATTAAAAAATACAATCAATTTGTAAAAACTAATGAAGAGTTTGTTGATGCACCAAGTTTAGATACTAAACAAGCACCTGCAAGACCAGAGAGAGGTACTGAAACAATGCCTGGAAGACCTGGTACTACACCTTCAACAAGACCATCAAGACCATCAGTTGTTCCTGGAAAAAGACCAAGTGAAGAAGATGCACCATTAGCATCAAATGATGAATATATTGGAACAAGAAAAATGAAAGAATTAGCTGAAGCTTTACCTGATTCTAAATTAGAAGATGGTACACTTTACTATGATGGTAAAGAAATTAATTTCTATTCTGAAACTGAAAAATTCCATATTGGAAGAAAAAGATTTGATGATGTAAAAGATGTACTTAACTATTTAGGTGTTAAAGAAAGTTTAGAACCAATTCAAAGTGATTATGATGAAGAAATGGATCCTGAGTTTGAAGCTAAAAGTTATAGAGTATCAAGAAGAAATAAAAGATTAAAATAAAAAAAACCACTCATCTGAGTGGTTTTTTTTATTCTTGATTCTCTTGCATTGTTGCATCAACTGAATTACTTGTATCTGCAGAATTACTTAAATCAGAGGCCTTTTCTTTTTGTATTTGGTTAACCATATACCCAGCAACTACAAATTGGATAGATGCCCAAATTGCAAAATCTGTTACTGCAATAGTATCAATTCTTTGAAGTATAAAGTAAATCATACCCCATTCAGCAATTACAAATCCAATTCCTGATTCAACTCTCTTTTTAGAGAAATAGGAAGGTTCAGTAGAATAAATTTTCATCAACTCTTTGAAGAACCATCCAATACTTCCAAAGAAACCTAGTTTCTTAACTTCTTTTTCAGCCATAATAATTCATTTTTCTTTTATATATAAAATCATGAAAATGAATAAAATACAAAAAACCCATCAAAAATTGATGGGTTTAATTATTCTAAAAAGAATTTATTAGAATTTGTAAAGTACTCCAAATTTAGGAGCATTTAATGGATTTTCAACACCATCAAATCCTAAACTAGCCGATTCAGTCTCAAAGTTATAATGGCCTAAATTAGCTAAATTAGCTGAGAGTGCTAAGTTTTTAGTTACAAAGTAATTAACTCCTAAACCTAAATTTACATTAACATGTGATAAGCCTGTTGTTGTATCTGTTGTATTAACTCCTAAACCAGAGAAGACTTTAAAGTCTTTTCCAACATTTAGGAAATAACATCTACCAAATACACCAGCAGAAAATTTATCCAATGTGTTAGTCTTTTCAACTTGTACTCCAACTGCAAATTTATCAGTTAGGAAATAACCAGCACTTGGTGCAAATGTATAAACTGCATCTACTCCATTTTCTTTTGTATAAGATACTGAACCTTCAACAAATTTGTCTGATTTTTTGAATCCTGTTTGAGCAGTTGCTGTTAAGCCTAACAGTACTACTAAAATTAATAAAATTTTCTTCATTTTTAATATTTATTTTTTTAATGCATGGTTAATTCCAAACACTTCTAGTTATATTAAATATTTAAAGAAAAGTTTAAAGTTTTTTGAAATCTTCAAATTTTCTATTGTAGTCAACTACATCAACCTCATGTTTGTTCTTCCTCTTAAACTTAGGAATCCACTTTATGTCCATTACATCCTCACTAAAGAAGTTAGGAAGATTTAATTTTTTATAAGCACCTGGTGTTAATTGACAAAGTTTATTAATATCTTTTACTTTACTAATTCTGTGTAATAGTGTGTAAGGATCTTCAACTCTTTTTTTTTCAACAATATCATCAAAAAGTTTTCTCCATAAAAATACTGGATATCCTTCTTTCAACTTTTCTTCTGACTTCTTAAATCCTGCCTCATCATTATCAAAAAAGTATTGTAAGTCAAAACCACCATTCTCTAAAAATCTAAAATCAGTATTAACACCAACTAATCCAATTGAGTTTGGATAAAATAATGAATCTAAATAACCCTCAAATACAGTAATCATATAATCAAAGTTAACATTAAGTATATTAAAGTAATAAGATAATTTATTATAAACTACAAGTTCATTAATATCAATTATCTTAGGTTCTTCTTTAGCCATATTTACCCAATCTAATATATTCTCATAATTATAAATCTTGAAAGTTCTTCTCTTACCTTCTTTAAGATTTCTAATTTGCATACCTAATATCTTATTATCCTTTCTATTAAGCATTACAATGACCCATTCAGACTCATCTTCATTTTTCCAATACTTTGCTTGGTAAATATTTTTGTGTAGTTCTGGTCCAATCCCACGACCTATTAGGTATTTGTAAATACCACCATTAACTTGAATAGGTTTAAAATCAGAGAAAGGAGTTAAATTTTTATTTATTGAATCTTCAAGGTCAGTTAAATCTATTAGATTTTCAAATCTTGCATCAATAAATTCATTTTGATAATCAGTATAAGTTATAATTGAATCTAAGTGTTCAATCATTTCTAATTTTTTATCAGGATCAATTTGCTCATTGAAATCCTTACACATTCTATCAAATGTGGTTTTCTTATCACAATTAAAACATACTACAAAAAGTTTATCAAAATAAAGATTACCACGTTTAGCATGAAGATTTCTATTGGAATCTTGACAATATGGACATGCATAGTTTACTCTTGTGTGATAATCAACAATTTTGCGTTTATTTACATTAGAAAACTCTTTGTTTAATATTTTTTGTAATAATGACTTTATATATTCTTTATCCATGACATTTATATATTAAATACCAATATCATTTTATTAAGAGAAAGACATATATTTAATATATAGTTTATATGAAAAATACATCTTTTGTTGATTTTAAAACTGCTTTAATTATAGTTAGAGATTTGAATATTAATAGTGTTACTGAATGGAGAAAGTGGATAAAAGTTAATAAGGATAAAAAAATACCTTATAATCCTGATTCATTCTATAAAAATAGTGGATGGGTAAATTATAAACACTTCTTTGGAAGTAATAGTTTAAAGAGAAAAAAATTTATTACATATAATGATGCAAGAAATCTATTAAAAACATATAAACTAAATAATTATAAGGAATTTTCAAAATGGGTTAGTAAAAATATGGATAAGAATATACCATCAAGACCTGAACAAATTTATCTCAAAGATTGGATATCTTGGGGAGACTTCTTATCAAGTGGTAAAATATCAAATTCAAAAAAGATTTTTAAGAGTTATAATGATTGTGTGTTATTTCTTAAAGAAATAGAACTATCAGGTCATAATTCATTTATTGAATGGTTTAGTTTAATAAAACCAATAGATATACCTAGTAATCCACATATAATATATAAAGAAAAATGGGTATCATGGGGTGAGTTTTTATCAACTGGTAATATATGTAACTCAAAGAAAGAATTTATAGATTATAAAATGTGTAGAGATATTGTTATTAAAAATAATATTAAAACGGTTAATGATTTTTGTAAATGGATAGATAGACCTGAGAATATACCATCAAAACCTAATATAATATATAAAAATAATGGATGGATATCTTGGTCTGATTTCTTGGGTAGAAATATTATTTCACATAAGAAAATGGGAGAGAAATATTTATCTTATAATGATGCAAAAAACTATTTAAAAAAGTTTAAATTAAATCATAAATTTTACTATAAGGAACATATTTTGAGAAATAATATTGACTTTCTACCTAAACGTCCAGAATACTTTTACAGAGATGTTTGGACAGGTTATTTGGATTTTTTGGGATGTGAATCATATAGGACATCATATGGTGAGAAAAGAATCCAAGAATTTTTAATATCTAATAAAATTTATTTTATTAGAGAAAAAAAGTTTAAAACTTGTATGAATATCAAAGAATTACCATTTGACTTTTATTTACCAGAGTATAATCTATGTATTGAATATGATGGTGAACATCATTTTCATATTGTTAGTAAATATGGTGGAGTTGAATATTTAGAAAAGGTAAAGAGAAATGATACAATTAAAAATATTTGGTGTTTAGACAATAGTATAAAACTATTGAGAATATCATATAAAGAAAAGGGTAAAATATTTGATATATTAAGTGAAAAATTACTATCTTTAAAAATTATTTCTTAGAAAAGTTATATAATCTTCACTTACTTTAATTGATGTAAGTTCATTATTAATCACAATTTTATCATCTTTAATAACATCACGTAATAATAGCCTTCTATAAGTTGTAATTTTGTCAAATGATTCTTTTTTATCTGATAAAGAACAAAAATCTACTTTTGAGTAATCATTAAAATAAAATTTTTCTTCCAATACTTCTAAAAATGGTAGTATATCATCTTTAACATTATCCCAAAAAAATAACTTAGATGATTTTATTGTTATTACTATATCTGTCTTAGTATTATCTATTTTAATTTCAAATCCTTCATCTATCAAATAAGCAAGATTCTCATAACAAAATTTATTTAATTCATCTATTCTTCTTTCTCATTGAACTTTGCTAAATATCTCATTGTGTATATATAAAAAATGATTATATAAATTTTTCCATCTAAGTTTTTTTCCTATCTTTGTAAAAAATAAAATAATGGTGGTGATGATGAAGGTAACTATATTGCTTATTACCATGATTTCATCAGATGGTATTATGAAAATCAAAAAGAATTAGATAGAGAAATAAAAATTGATAATATTTTAGACAATGAGTAGATGTAGATTTAATTGGGAAAGAGCAGATTCTTTTGAGTGGAAATTCAAAAGAAAACCTAAGTTACGTACAATTTCAGAAGTTCATGATTTATATCTTAGAGCAATGGAGCGTTCTGCAAAAAAGTCTAAAGAAGTAATGGATTGTATTTCTGAGATTGTAAGAGATATTCCCCCAACTGCCGCTTACAATAACAGATATAATGATAGTTACATCACTTACTTTTACTCTGGTGATGTTTTATATCAATATTCAATGAGATATGAAGAAAGTTATGATTCTTATGGTACTTCTTATGACAGAGTTAAATTTGATGAAGGAAGTGTTACAGAAATCAGAGACAAAAAAATTCACTTTATCTTAAACAATCAAAAAGCTCTTGAGTTAGGTGAGAAATATAACAGATTATCTGCTGCAAATAAATACTTACACTATAATGTAAGAGATGCATTTGAGAAAATGATTATTGAATCTTTAGAAAAAAAATTCAAAAATATTAAAGCAGTTGATTTACCTAAAGCAATTCCTGTTTTGATTGGTGGAAAAAAATATATGTTTACTGTTGATCCACAATCTTGGGGAAGTTATAAAAAGTTTATATTTCTTGGAGAGTCACATGAAGATATTGTATTAGATTAACTATAGATTCTATTATAAAGTATTCTTTTATAAATATCTTCATTAAATAAAGTATAATCAAATCCATATGCAAATCTAACAATAGCTTTCATCATAGAATTTGATTGACACCATATATTATATTTACTAGTAAGTTCTTCATCATCAATTAAATTAAGTATATAATCTAATTTTGTTTTATACTTATCTGGTAACCAATATGCAGTTGTTGCATCTTCTGTGTCAATTTTTATTAAGGCACCTAAGTAAATTGCAGGTAACATTTCAACTTGTGTTGGTTTACCAATTGTAGAAATTCCATAGTAGGTTTTAAGTATTGTTTTATAACCATCATTTTCATCAATACTTTTTAAGAATTCTGTATCAGGTTTAAACTCTAAAAGTTTCTCAACAAGTTCACCATGTACCTGAGTTGAACTATCTCCTAACTCTTCAACTAATTTATTTCTAACATCATAAATAATATCATCCCAGAAACCAAATTCACCTGTATATGGATCTTCTGTATAGTCCACTGAATATAACTTACCATCTACTTCTTTATATAAACAAGAATATTTAAAATCAGTTGGAACAATATCAGTCTCACCATCTTTATCAATTGTGAATGTTATATAATCACCATCTGAAATATCTACATAGTCTTGTAATATTTCTGAATAAGATGAATCATCTACATATAACCAAGTCTCACAACATTCACTATGAACTAATGCTGGTAGATTACGTCTACTTCTAAAACTATTATTATCTACCTCATAAGTATCTTTATATTCTAAGTAAACTGCATCATCTTGATGCACATAATCATCAATTGAGTCAATCCAAACTGCATATTCCTCATCAATATATTCTTGTGTGTAATCACTCCAAACTCCAGGTTCTGAGTAACCACCACTTGTATCTTGTAGTTTTATACAATCACTATCTTCACTACTACTTAAAACACCATTATTTGTATCAAATGAAATAAAAGTGTCCATATATGGGTATCTATCATATGAGTCTTCACCAACTGTAACATTTTTAGTTTGATAGTCATTAATATATTGTCTATAATTATTTTCTTTACCCCATTCTACAAATAAATATTTATCACTATCATTTGCAATATATATTCTATCCATATAAAGGTCACCATCATCTAAAACCCAAAGAAGTGCTCTACCTTTAACTTTATTATCTGAATCTTTAAGAACTAATAAACTACAAACATCTTCATTTTCTGTATAAATATCAAAATAATTTTGACATCTTGAGTATCTCATACAAGAGTTTGCCAGTGTTCCAGAACCTTCTGCATAGTTATCTTCTAAATAACCCCATTTAATATCATCACCTTTTAATATAACAAACTCAGGTGCAATATCTATGGCATCATAAGTTGCTTTATAAACATTAGAAAATTCTTCAATTTGTGCAGGTGTAAAACCTGTAGTTTTATAAACATCTTTATAAATATGAGTTACCCATTTACCTATTTTGTGTTTAGTTCTTATTTTCTCATCTGTCCAGAATTTAGAATCCGCTTCTACTCTATCTTCTTTACCTGGAAACTCTTTAAGAATTCTATTAACTTGCATATATGATATATAATCATTCTTCTCAGTTATATCAACAAGTGTATATTTGTCCAACATTTGGTTGGAATCTTCTGCTAATAGTAAAAAGTTGGCAATTTTACTTGCTTCTTCTGAACTACCATTGGATATTTTTGTAAATAAAGCTCTAAGTTTATCTGAGTAATACAATCTCATTGTATTTTTATTCTCATTTATAAATTCTAAAAATCCTTTATTTTTCAAAAGATTTGCATAAGGATCCTGTCTTGTTTCTCCACCACCTGGTGCAAATCTATCATTTGCTTTACCATCTTCAATTGCTAAGTTATTAAAACTTGCAAATGGCATAATGGATGATTCTAAACCTGGAGTTTGTGACATATTTTCAGAGAACTCATCATATTGTTTAACTCTTGTAGGAATATTAGTTCTTACAATATTTTCTGGCTTATTAGTATCTTTAATAATGAACTCATCAATAAATGGCCATAATTCTTCATGATCCAAGTCTGAACTTGAAAGTACATTTGTCATATGTCTAACATTTCCTGGATCATCATCAGAGAAACCTACTTTTGCAGTATATCCAATTTTCTTAGCATAATCATTAACATCTTTAATAAAATCTTTAAGAGCATCTTCTTTGGCTGCTTCTGGATTCTCAGGTGAACCACCTCTTGAAGGAGCAGATACACCAATAAAGTGACATAAATCTAAATAATCTTGAACTAATTCAGATTTAGAAAAATTTGACATACTTTCATAATTATCTTCATTATCTCTTGACTTACCAAAAAGTTGAAGGAACATTAATAAACTATCATGCATTTTTGACTTTTCTTCTTGAGTTAAACTATCAATTACAAATTCAACACCTTTTTTCATTCCTTCTGCTTCATGTCCTCTTGCAGTAATAATTGCAAATACAGAACCATTTGTTAGACATTCAATGAAGTCTTCCCAAGCTGGTCCAAAACTTCCAAGTTGTAATGCCTTAGAAACATCTTTTTTGAATATTTCAGGATCAACAGTATCTCTAAAGTTTCTAAATGCAGTTGAATAGTCTAATCCAACAATGGTATCACCTTTGTAATCAAAGTCTTCTTTACCTAACTTAGAACGATATATAGCAAAATCTGCAGTACTCATACCAACTTCTCCACCATCTTTAGTTTGTACCATTATCTCAGTTGGCATATTAAGTATATTATCATCCCAATCAAATGCATAGTAAAGTAAGTATTTACCATCTTCTGCACTTTCTGTAATGAAATTGTTAAATTTTAATAGCATAGCTTTTAAATATCTTTTTTATTATATATTAAATTTTTAATATAAAAAAAAGAGGCCTAAACCTCTTTTTAATTACTTTTTATTAATAAAAGATTGGAAAGATTCTAATGTTTCTTTTTCATCATCTTCATCCTCTTCTTCTTCTTCTTCTTCACTTTCCTCATCATCTTGTGGGAAATCTTCTTCTTGTGCTTGACCATCAAAATCTTTAAATCCTTTTACATCATCATCACCTTGACCTTCACCTTCTTCACCTTCTGGTGCTTCAAGTGTAAATTCTTCTACAGTTTCTCCATCTAAATCCGCTTTAACAGTTACTACACCATCAACTTCTTCGATTTCTATTTCATATCCAAGTACTTCAACTTTAGTTTTCATATTGTTATATTTTTTTTATTTTTATATATTAAATAATAAAAGTCCTTTTTTTCACTTTTATATAATATAAACTTTTGGTGGTTTTATTAATAAAAACAAAAAATAATACTTACAAATGTCAAAAGACTTTAACAAATACTTACTTAGTCAATCAATTACAAGTACTTCACAAGATGCTTATTTTAAAAAACTACAAAAATTAAATAGTACACCATTATTACTAGAAAGTAATGGAATGTCAGTAGATATATTCTCAAAACTATTAGAAGATAGAATTATTTTCTTATCAACAGAAATAGATGATTATGTATGTAATATCATAAAAGCACAATTACTATATTTAGAAATGGAAAGTGATGAAGATATAGAAATCTATATTGATTCACCAGGTGGTTCAGTTTATTCAGGATTAGGATTACTTGATGTAATGGACTATGTTAAACCAGATATAGTTACTATGAATACTGGATTAGCAGCATCAATGGCTGCAGTTGTTCTTTGTTCTGGTAAAAAAGGTAAAAGAAAATCACTAAAAAGAAGCAGAACTATGATTCACCAACCTTTATCTTATGCAGGATATGCACAAGCATCAGATTTAGAAATTGAAGCTAAAGAAATAAATTCATTAAAAAAAGAACTATATGAGATAGTATCTGAAAGAACAGGTCAAACTTATGATAAAGTTTACAAAGATAGTGATAGAGATTATTGGATGACTGCACAAGATGCCAAAAAATATGGTATGATTGATGAAATAATTATAAAAAGAAAATGATAATTGCTATTCTTGGTTGGGGTTCTCTAATATGGGAACCTAAAGAATTAGAATTTGATAGAAAAATTGGTTGGTTAGAAAATGGACCAATTCTACCTATTGAGTTTGCAAGAATATCAAACAACAAAAGATTAACATTAGTTATTACTCCTGAGGGAACACCAGTAAAAACAATGTATTCTATATCATCTAATAATAGATTGGATTTAGCAGTTACTAACCTAATAAAAAGAGAAGGAACTATAAAAAGACATATTCATAGTTATTGTAAGATGAATGGGTTTTCTGATAGTAATTTTCTTTATAAAGATAATATAATAGATTGGATTAATACTACTGATTATGATTGTGTTATATGGACTAATCTTCCTGAAAATTGGAAAGAGAAGACTAATGACAGAATAGAATATTTAAAGACATTGAGTTTAGATGAAAGTTTATTAGCAAAAGAATATATCTGTAATACTCCACCACAAACACAAACAAAGTATAGAACTTTAATTGAAGAGAAACTCAATTGGAGATAAAAAATAACTAATTCTAAAATGGATATTAGTAATTTATCAAAAGAACAAAAAATTGAAAAGATAATAGAAGACCATTCTAAGAAGAAAGCAGTAACCATTTCAAGTACTCTTTTCCCAAAAGAAAAACTAAAAGATAGTGAAATAATAAATATACTGGATAAAATAATTGATGAGATTGGTTATATTGCAGATGCACCAAATATTATGATTGGTAGTTCAAGTCATAACTCAAAAACAATTGTGGGTAGTTCAATTAAAGAATTAACTGACTTTGTAATACAAACCTTAGGTGAAGATGAGTCTATTGGAGTATATCAAATTGGATTTGACAAACAAATTAACAAATATAGCATAAGATGTTTTTTCTATGATGATATTGGTAGAAAAGTAAGAAGAATAAGAGAAAATAAAATAGATTTAATATTAAATGATAAACCAAATATTTAATGAAGATAATTTAAGTACAATGATTAGAATACCAGATAAGACAATTTCTGGTATTATTACATCATAAAGGGAGGTGATGTAATTTTATATATATAGTATATGGGAAAATATATAGAAATTGCGGAGACTGAATTGATTGAAATGTATCTATCAAATGATTATAAAGTAGATGAAATATGTAAATATTTTAATGTATCTAAGTTTAAGATAAGATCAATACTTATAAAAAATAATATTGTATCAAAATCATCAAAAAAATACTCATATAATGAGAATATATTTGAAAATATAGATAATGAGGAAAAAGCATATTGGTTAGGTTTTTTATATGCAGATGGTTATGTTAGAAGTGATAAAAGAGGTAATGAACTAAAATTAAAATTAGGTGTTAAAGATAAGGAACATCTTTTAAAATTCAAAATATTTATTTCAGATGATGAAATACCTGTTGTCTATGAAGAATATAAAAATAGTAAGTGTTATAAGGTATCTATAAATTCTAAAAAAATTGTAAATGATTTAATTAAGTTAGGATGTATTAATAAAAAATCTTTAATAATAAAGTTTCCTATAATAAAAGATGAACTTAAAAATCATTTTATAAGAGGGTATTTTGATGGAGATGGATCAATTTCATATTCAAAAAAAATGGTTCTATTAAACATTATATCAGGTTCTAATATTTTCTTATCTGAAATAAGTAAGGTATTTGAAAGTATAGGTACAAAAAATTCTAATTTAGTTGGTGTTTCAAATATTTACAAATATATACAATTTTCAAAAATGGAAGACCTATATAAGATATATCAATTTTTATATAAAGATTCATCAATATTTCTAGATAGAAAAAAGATTAAATATACATATATAATTGATAATTATAAGAATATAATTGATGAAATAAACCTTAATAGAAGAATTTCTTATAAAAATAAAAAAAATAATGAACAAAATTTACAATGAAAGTAATTTATTAACAATGAAAAGGTTATTAAATAAAAGTATTGATGGAATTATTTGTAGTCCACCATACAATATAACAACAAAGAGAAAAGATATTTATTATAACAATGGATATTCTGATAATGATAATTTAACAGAAGAAGAATATCTTGAAGTAAGAACTAATGAGTTTAAAGAGTTTTCAAGAATTATTAGTGATAGAGGTGTTATTTGTTATAATATTTCTTATCACAATGAGAATCCTATTTTACCAACACTTTTAATTAGTAAAATACATAATGAAACAGATTTGACTATTGCAGATATTATTACTTGGAAAAAGCCACATGCTATTCCATTTCAAACAAGTCCTACTAAACTATCAAGACTATGTGAGTTAGTATATGTTATTGTTAAGAAAGAACATTTACATGACTTTATTACTAATAAAGAAGTCAGTACTATTAATGAGAAGACTAAACAAAAGTTCTATAAGAATTATGTTAATATAATTGAAGCTAATAATAATGATGGTATAAAGTGTAAGTTGAAAGCTGCTTATTCAGAGGAATTTGTAGAGAAGTTAATGAATATTTATTTCCCTGAAAGTAGTTTAATTTATGATCCATTTATTGGTATTGGAACAACTGCAAGAGCTTGTAAGAAAAATGGAAGAAACTATTTAGGTTCTGAATTAGATAAAGAACATTATGATATTGCTATTGATTTATTGAAATAAAAAAAACCCACTTAATAGTGGGTTTTTAATTATGCTTGACCTTCATCAGTTTTAGGTTTTGGCTTTCTTCTACGTCTTGGTTTAGACTTTTTCTCTGGTGCAACTTCTGCAACAGGTGCTTCAATTGGAAATTCAGATTTTTTCTTACCTTTGATGTCTTTTGCTGTTACTTTTTTCTCAGTAGCAACTTCTGCAAGTTTTTCACTAATAACTTTAACTTCTTTTTTCTCAGTTTTAGCTTTAGATCTTCTTCTAGCTGGTTTTTTAGTTTCCTCAGCTTTTACAACTGGTACTTCTACTTCTTTAGTTTCCACAACTTCTACAGTTGGTACTACTACTTCACAAACTTCTGGAGTTGGACAAGATTCAGGTGTGTCACATCCACATGTATCACAATCTTCTGCTTTCTTAGCACCAAAAAGTTCTTTAAAGAATTTAATTAATCCCATAATTTTAATTTATTTTTTTTTATTATATATTCAATCTATCATCTTCCCTTTGTAAAAAACCCCAAAATTTTAAACATTTCAAGGTAAATCAAGGTTTGACAAAACAAACTGATATATTTTATATATAATAATGAGATGAAGTTTAGATATGATAAAGAAACAGAAGAATTAGTAGTCAGTGAAGCAACAAGAATAGAATATCATCAAATGAGTTTATGGTTAACTCGTCATGTTAAAGGTTGGAAATATCAACCTGCAGTAAAGTTAGGTGTATGGGATGGTAAAAAGTCTTATTTCAGAGATGGTAGAATAAATATTGGATTATGGAAAGAAGCATTTAGAGGATGTAAAGAAATTGATGTGCCTTTTATAGTTGAAAATAAAGAAGACTTTCCAATAAATAGAGATGTTACTTTAGAAAAAGTACAAGATTTCTGTAAAGAGTTCTTCAAAACTCATAAAATGAAAAAAGATGGTCAGATAGTTCCTTTTATGCCATATGACCATCAAATTGAAGCCGCATACAAAATCTTAAAGAATAGATATTGTATGGCTGAGGTTGCAACTTCTGGTGGTAAATCTTTAATAATATCAATAGTTATGTTTTACACTTTAAAACATACAGACCCAACTGCCAAATTTCTTATTATAGTGCCTTCTATTACACTTGTAACTCAATTCTATGATAACATAGTTGAATATAATTTTGGCTTAAATAACCTTCTTGAAATGCGTGAGAAGAAAATAGAAAAATTTGAAGACTTAAATAATGGACATATACCTTGTACTGTTAGAGTAGAAGAAGTAATGTCTGATAGACCAAGAAAATTCTCAGGTACTGAAAATCCTAATGTTTATATTGGTACTTATCAATCTTTAGAGAAATGGCCTAAAACATTCTTTGAACAATTTCACACAATAGCAACAGATGAAGCACATGGTGCCAAAGCAAAAACAATTACATCTATTTTAGAATCTACTTTTAATAAAGCTTATTCAAGATTTGGGGTATCTGGTACATTTCCTACTGATGAAACTTGTGAGATACTAACTATTCAATCTGTCTTAGGACCTAAAATAACAGAGGTTTCTGCTGATGAATTAAAGAAGAAAGGTATTATTACCCCAATGGATATAAAAGCTGTTATAATGAATCATAATGACTTGGAATTTGCTGAACGTTTAAAAATGATTAGAAAAGCTGGAGATGGTAAATCTGCATTTGATTTTGAAAAATCTTATGCACATCAATCAGAAAAGAGATTAGAGTTTATTAAAAAGATAGTTGATAAGTGTACTAATAATACATTATTATTATTTCATACTATTGATAATGGTCAAAAAATATATCAAAAGTTAAAAGATGAATTAACTGATAAAGAGTTCTTTTATATTGATGGTGAAATTAGTGGTAGAAAGAGAGAAGAAATAAAAAAACAGATGGAAATTACAAAGGTTAATGTTGAATATACGATGTTAAACTTTGGTGATTATGAAATTGAATTTAAGTCAGATTTCAATATATTATTATCAAATGGTAGTTACAAAAAAGCAAAAGATATAGATGATAATGATGATATAAATGATGAATTTATAAAAAAATATAAAAAATAGTTATATTTTACTACTGGGGTAATCATTAATTTAATATATATGATATGAGAAATTATGAATATATTAAAAGATTGTTTTTAGAAAAACATGAAAGTATAGATAATTGTGAATATTTAGATAAATATATTAACTTTTTAATAAATTATAAATTGGATGATAATATAGATTATACAGAAAAACATCATATTTTACCTAAATGCTTTTTTCCTGAATATAAAGATGATGAATGGAATATTATTGAACTTAGTTATGAGGATCATAAAGTAGTACATCTTTGGATATTCAAAGCTATAAATAATAGAACTTATCAAAGACCATTAAATTGGATGATGAATTATTATAAAAATAAACAAGAAACATCAAATGCTTCTAAAAAAGGTTGGATGAATTTGAAAAGTAATAAAGATAAATATAATACTTTTTGTATGAAAAGATCAAATTATATGAAGAATTTATCATCAGATGAACAAAGTAGAAGATCTAATATTTTTTGGAAAAATATATCAGATATTGAGTATTTGGATTTTTGTAATAAAATAAAAGATTATTGGACTGAGGAGAGGAAAAAAGAAAAATCTAATCAAATGCTCGAATATTATTCAAATCTTGAAAATATAGTAAAAAAAAGTATTGAGAGTAAAAATGTTTGGGAATCTAGAAGTGATGAAGAAAGAAAATTATTTTCTGAAAAGATGACAATCATAAACAAAGATAAGACTAAACGTAGAGAAGCAGGTAATAAAATTAAAAGTCTTTGGAAAAATGATGAATACTTAGAAAAAATGAAAAATAGAAAACCAAGAAAAGGATTAAGCATTAGAGTAATATATTCAAATGGTGATGAAGATGTATTTGAGACTATGGAAAGTCTTAATAAAAAATTAAATTTTTCTAGTCATTTGATTAGAAAATATAGAGATAAAGACAAAAAAATAATAATGAAGGATCTAAATAATGATAATATAATCCTATTAGATGCTTTAATAAAAACAATAGATTAATATGGCTAGAATAATAGACAAAAGAAAAATTATTAAAGAAGAGCAGGCAACTAAAGTATTGGTTGCCTCATATTAACGGTACACTCTCTACTGGTGTAAGTATCAATGCAATTTTCAATGTTATATTTACTGATTCATTTAAGTCTGAACAAATAATTATTCAGAGTATTGGTCGTGGATTACGTTTACATACTGATAAAGATAAAGTTAATATATTTGACTTAGTTGATATTTTTGATCCAAATGATTTGAATAATATACTTTACAAACACTACTTAGAACGTAAAGGTTTCTATATTAAAAGAAAATATCCTTATAAAGAAATAAAAATTAATTTGTAGTGACCCTATAATAATATATAATAGATAAAATTAATATTATGTAATGTCAAAAATACAAGATTTTGTAGATGGTTATTCATCAAAACTACAAGTTGAACTAAATACTGAAATTGATAAACAAACCATATATAAAACTGCTAGAGTTCAAGCTATTACTATAACAGATTCTTATTCAGGTTGGCCAAATAGTTCTATTACTACAATTGGTCAATTAATTGCATATATTTTCCCAAATGAAGATGGTGGAAAAAGAATACTTCCAGAAGAAATAATAGGTACTACTCCTAATCCAGACTATTCTAATACAATTGCAGTATTAAATGGTAATTTATCTTCTCCTACAACTAAAGAACTTTATAATAAGTTAAATCAAAATTACAGTGCAAAAACTAATATTGATTCACTAAATAAATCTAAAAGTTTTGGTGGTCAAAAATGGTTTGATAATTTCATGAGTTCTGCATTAAGTAAGATGAGTTCTACTAATATAAAAATGTCAGATTTTAAAACACCATCAACTTTAGATGAAAGTTTTGATGATCTTGTTGATAATTTTAAAAGTAACTTTGGTCCAATTATATCATTTTATTACTATACTACTACACAAGTTTTATATGATGCATTTATTGAAGCAGGTGAAAATTATAATAAACCTCAATCTGCAACTCAATCTGGTACACAATCTACAAATCAATCAGTTGCAAATCCATCAAGTACTCAAGTAGGTGATTATAAAATAACTGTAAAGGATCCAAAAAGTGATAGTGATAGAAAAATAGAAGGTTCAATTTCATTTGTTTCAAATGGTCCTGATATTACTACAAAGGCAGTTTTAAATAATTTACCTAATCCATTTACCAATCCTGTTACTAATACTTTAGTTCAAAATAATACAGGTTCCTTAGATTATATTGGTAATCCTGTTCCAGGTTCATCTGATAAAAATAAATTGGCAGATACTGTAATATTGACATTTAAAGACATGTTTTCTGTAAAATATGGTATAACTACTGATTTTAAATATGAGTCAGTAAATGCAACACCTACACAATCAAGTCCAACTCAATCAGTTCCTACTTCTACAACTTCAAGTAAGACTGGTGCCACAAGTTCAAATTTTGATGCAACAGGTGTTAAAGTAACACTTACTAAAAAAAGTGGACCTGGTGAACTTATTGGTGTTACTGATAAATTAATCACAAATGGATTTATAGATTTTGATGGAATACAATTTGATACACCAGGTGAGTATGTTATTACCATAAGTACCAATTCAGAATTGGTAGAAACTAAGGATATAAGTGTAAGTGTTACTTCTGATGAAGTTATTGCACAAGAGAAGTCAAGAGGTGAAGAGCAAAAACCAATAGAAGGTACAAGACCTATAATTGCACAGATTGATAAACCAACTATTGTATTAAAACCAATTGAGTTTGATGCAAATGATGATAAACATAATAAGGAAGTTGGTGTTGGATTAGGTTTTACTCCATTTGTTTGGTATAATTCATATCAAATAAGTGAAAGAGATATTAAATCTCTTAGGTTATACTATGATGGTGTAACACCTAAAGCAGTTTTGAATTTTGTAGATTCAGTTGGATTTATGAAGAAAGAAGGTATGCCTTTAGATGATACTAAATTTGAAGTGTTTTTTAATTCTGGTACAAAGAATTTGAAATCTATTCATATGAAATTTAAAGTAATAAACTTTCAAGAAAATAAAGGTAAATCTTATACTATAACAGGTAGTATTGAACTTAGAGATTTTTATAAAATAAATTATAAAAGTTATAAAGGAACTTCATTTGAATCATTGAGAACTATATCAAATGAGTTACAACTAGGATTTAATTCAAATATTACAAATACTGTAGATAGTATGAATTGGGTAAATCATGGTGTTGTATTTAGAGACTTTTTATCAGGGATAATAAACCATTCCTATATATCAGATACATCATATGTATTGGGTTATATTGATTTTTATTATTGTTTTAATTATGTTGATATAGAAAAAGAGTGGTTAAGAGATATATCTAATGATGTTGGCTTGTCATCAACTGGTGTTAATCATTTGAATGATGAGAATCAAAAAGATAAAATTGAAAAAATGTTATTAACAACTGACAAATCTGCAAATATGAGTTCTTTTTATATTAGAAGATATAAACTGGTTAATAATTCAACAAAAATATCTACTACAAAGGGTTATTTTACAACAACAAAGGCATATGATTCAATTTCAAAACAATTTTTAGTTTTTGATGTTGATTCACAAAGTGGTGACCAAGATAAAAATATCTCATTAAAGGGTGCACCTGGTGATGGTAAGTCTATGGAAGAAAATTTTAGAACTAAATATTCAGGTAAGATGGACACTCAGAATGTACATAAAAATTACTATTATTCCGAAACTCAAAATCAAGTTAATTTAGATAATATGGTTAGAATATCAGTTGATTTGGAAATGGGTAATCCTAATTTTAATCTTTATAAGTTTCAAAAAATTCAGATTATATTTAGTAATGAAAAACACACACCTTCAAACTCAGACCAAACTCAAACAAGACTTAATGGTGAGTGGATGATAATTGATATTGCATATAGTTGGGTAGGTGGTAAACTAACTCAAGAAGTTAAATGTGTTAGAAAAGAACTTAGTAAGACACCAGAAGAAATTAAAGAAAATACAAATAACTCTTCTGCTAAACCAGAAGTTAATACACAAAACAATGAAAATCCAACACCTGGTACACAATCAACTCCACAAAATGTTGCATTACCTCCAAATAGTATTTATAAAGTTGGTGAGATTTATAATGTAGAAAGTAAAGATGGTAAGAAATATACATTAAAAATTACAAGTATTTCTACAAATGGAAATGAAGTTAATGCAATTGTAACAAATGCATAAAAT
>Ga0116182_1001726_pt1 | contig 22254 bp, 16 predicted proteins | sample AD_UKC077_MetaG_FD_89805 | JGI IMG/M metagenome (GOLD analysis project Ga0116182, IMG submission 89805) | Active sludge microbial communities of municipal wastewater-treating anaerobic digesters from USA - AD_UKC077_MetaG | ecosystem: Engineered > Bioreactor > Anaerobic > Digestate | place: USA...
AGATTCTTGAACAATATCTTCTATTTCAGACTGATCGCGCACCATACGTGACAACAGTCGCGCCAACTTGCGCTGATATTTATCCACCAGCAAGCCAAATGCACGCTTATCGCCGCGCTGTGCACGAAGCACCAGCTCATGGTCGATTTCACGATTTCCTGATGATATGGGTTGAACCGCCACTACGCGCAGATGTCCTTTTGTTGATGTTGGCTGTTGATTGAGCGCATTAATTTGTGCTTCGTTTAAGTGAATCACCGCGCCGCTTTGGTATGCACTTTTTTTATCAATTTTGTTAACTTTGTCGATATCAGCAGTATAACCTTGCGCCGCCGGCTGTACTAAATTAAGTTGTGTTAATTCTAATATTTTACCAAATTGCATCATGAAGTTTCCTCTCAACATTCACACGAACCACAATTAATGTTTTTTCAACTTTTTTACTAACACGCTTGCCTTTTACAAAGACAGCGATACACTCTCGATAGTTCAACACCTTTGTCAAAGTCTTTTATGCAACAATTTGATGTATTGATTATCGGTAGCGGCCTTGCGGGCTTAACTTTGGCGCTTCGCGCTGCCGCTGATAAAAAAGTATGCATAGTCAGCAAGCGCAGCATCAATGATGCAGCCAGTGACTGGGCGCAAGGCGGCATTTCAGCTGTTTTAAGTGATGACGATTCCATTGAAAACCATGTGCGCGATACACTGGTGGCAGGCGGCGGCCTATGTGATGCAGCCGTCACGAGGATGGTAGCCGAAAATGCAAAAGCATCCATTGAATGGCTAATCGCGCAAGGCGTTGGCTTTACGCGTGAGGCAGATAACAGCGCCTACCACCTAACCCGCGAAGGTGGCCACAGCCACCGCCGTATCATTCATGCGGCCGATGCGACAGGCCATGCGGTACAAACCACGCTTTCAGAAAAAGTAAAACAGCACCCGAATATTACGGTGATGGAAAATCATATCGCGGTAGATTTAATTACCATTGGAAAAATTAACAAACGTAAAGTCGCAAGGCCTAGCAACGCGCCCCATGATAAAAACACTTGCCTGGGCGCCTACGTGCTAGATAAAAGCACAGGCAAAGTCATTACCATTGCCGCACAAAATACGGTATTAGCCACCGGTGGCGCAGGTAAAGTCTATCTTTACACCACTAATCCTGATGTCAGCACGGGCGATGGCATTGCCATGGCGTGGCGTGCCGGTTGTCGTGTGGCGAATATGGAGTTTATCCAGTTTCACCCTACTTGTTTATACCACCCACATGCGAAATCGTTTTTAATCTCTGAAGCCGTGCGTGGCGAAGGCGGCCTGCTCAGATTGCCCGATGGTACGCGTTTTATGCCAGACCATGACGCACGTGAAGAACTCGCGCCACGCGATGTGGTGGCGCGTGCGATTGACTTTGAAATGAAAAAGCGCGGGATTGATTGTGTTTACTTAGATATTACTGACAAGCCACTAAGTTTTATTCAAGCGCACTTTCCCAACATTTACAAACGCTGCCTAAGTTTTGGCATTGATATCAGCAAAGTGCCGATCCCTGTGGTGCCTGCCGCGCATTACACGTGTGGCGGCGTGATGACCGACGACAAAGGTCGCACTGACATCCAAAACCTCTACGCCATCGGTGAAACCGCTTGCACCGGCTTGCATGGTGCCAATCGCCTTGCCAGCAACTCGCTTTTAGAATGTCTGGTGTTTGGCAAGGCAGCCGCTGACGATATTTTGAGCCAGCCCGCCAAAACTTCGCCACTACTGCCGTATTGGGATGAAAGCCGCGTGACCGATGCCGATGAAGAAGTGCTGATTACGCATACGTGGGATGAATTGCGCCGTTTTATGTGGAACTACGTGGGTATTGTGCGCACCGACAAGCGTTTGAGCCGCGCGCTACATCGCATTCACATGTTGCGCGACGAAGTGCATGAATTTTATAGCAATTTTAAAATCAGCAACGATTTAATCGAACTGCGTAATTTACTGCAAGTGGCTGAACTCATTGTTGAAAGCGCCATTTCACGCAAAGAAAGCCGCGGCCTGCATTACAGCAAAGACCACACCAATTTAGAAGCTGAGCCTATTCCCACCGTGCTTGAACCTTCCAACTATTACAGCCTGCTGGACCGCGAACATGGCCACCAAAGACCGCACGTAGATGCGTGATGTTATTGTAGGCGCGACAATTCATCGCGATTGCACCCTTGTTTCGCGACCGGGCGTCGCTCCTACATGGGCGTTTTCAATAAAAATGCTTCACCTTGCTTTTATCATTTTCTGCTTATTATTTGCTACGGTAAGTCGCTCCGAAGAAGCCCGCTACATCGTGACCTATGTTTACGATGGCGACACGGTAAAACTGCACCCCATCAACACCTTCAGCCAAAAAAATGACTTTAAACTGCGCATTACCGACATTGATGCGCCAGAACGCAATCAGCCCTTTGGCCAAAAATCGCGCCGTGCGCTCATTAAGCTTTGCCAAGGCCACAATGTGATTGCCACCACAAAAGTCATCGCCAAAGATCAATATCAACGTGCATTAGGCAAATTACAATGCAATGGCGCAGATGCGAGTTTACATTTGGTGAACCTTGGTCTTGCTTGGTATAACAGCAAATACGCAAATGACGTTGCGCTTGAGCGCGCAGAGATGAACGCACGTACGCAAAAATTAGGGCTTTGGGCCGATGAAAAACCGATTTCGCCTTGGGCTTGGCGGAGATTACATCAGCGCAATTGAAGTCTACAAAAAGTGTATTTAAAAGCCCTTTTTTAACGCCAACCTTTTTCGATGCTCTGGAAGCCTTGTAAATAAAGGCTTCCAGAGCATAAAAATTTTCTCGGGCGTTTCAAGACTAAAATTGAAATGAAAATTAGTAAGCATTTTTACTTGAAATCTTAATTTAATAAATCGATGGAGTCTGACACCATCGATTTACTTTGACCCCATTGATTTACTTTCACAAAAATTACCATCTGACCGTCATTCCCTCGTAGGCGGAAATCCAGCCAAACCACATGTCTTGTTTTGTTACTTTTAGCCGCCACTTTAATACGTCATATTACCTAGATTATGGCCTTCGCCAGAATGACGATGATGTAATGGATTACGTAAGGCTTACTCCTCCACTTTAGGTATGCCTTGATAACGGTTTAATGCGGACGGTAAGGGTTGATCCGCTCTTTGAATCTCACTTGCTTCAGTAGGAGTTGCCGCATCGCTTGCCACTTTGTTTTTACCCGCATCAAACCGCCAGTTCAAACTAAACCACACGCCTCTAGGCGCACTGGGCGATATAAAGTTGGTACTGAGCCAGTCATTCGAGTTATGGTTATAGCCATCTGGGCCAATGGCACCGTATATGGAAGGTGAGAATGGATTGCGCCCTAAACGCCCTGCACTAAAAAACTCTTTATCAAATAAGTTATTAACTAGCATGGTTGCTGTCCATTCAGGTGTTAACTTATAGCTGGTTTGTAAATTAAACGTCGCATAGCCTGGCACCGTGCCAGGATTATTGGATGGCTGCCTAGCCTCAGTAACTTCACCGACGCCAGCTTTGAAGAATGTTCGGTATTGCGTTACGCCTACCCGATGTTGGTTATTTTCATTACCACGCACATAACTTGAAGAATGCGCAACGGCCGTTAACCCTACTTGCCATTTCGGTGTTAGGTCGTAGCTCACCGTAGCATTAAGGTTATGCAAAGGCACTCCTGGCATACGGTCACCTGGTTTGACGCGAATTGCATTCAATCCATAATAGGAGTCGAAAACGAAACTACTGCTGTTATCGTTATTTAACATAGTAAAGCCATCTTGAAAGGTAGCTTCCGTTAGGCCGTAATTCAGGCTAAAGCCAACTCTATCTTTTTTACCGCTAAGCCCTGCCTCAATACCGCGGCGGCGGGTTTTACCAACATTATCAAAAAAGCCTTGGCTGTTGCCTGCCGCGATAAAGTAAATATCGTCTTTCAAATCGGTTTGGTAGGCGCCTAAGTTCCATTGCACGCTATCTCCAATGGTGCCACGCATGCCGATATCATAAGTAGTCGCTTTAATTTGTTTAAGGTATGGGTCGCCCGATAACGTAGTCGGTAAGGTACACTGGCGATTTTCAACAATACTTTTTGGCAGCAAAGCTGGAACGGAATTCCCATCAGGGTCAGTCGTTAAATAGCCTGCATTTACAAGCGTATGGTCTAAGGCACAACCTAGCTCAATCACACTAGGCGTCCGCGCCCCTTTTGCCCAATTAGCATAAACATTCAGATTCTCTTTCGCCTGCCAAGTAGCACCGAATTGTGGGTTAAAGGAGTAATAACTAAACTTCTCAGTTTCCGCCGCATCGAGTGGGGCACTTAGTAATGGATTGGCATAGTTTCTGGGTACATTTGTGCAATCGCCATTCGGACAAACGTTAAAATTACTGGGTACACCTAATAAATCACCTACACCAAAATTTGCCGCACCATACCTTGCGGCAATTTTGTTTTTCGTCTGCGTTTCGTTGTAGCGGCCAGAGGCATTAAAGTGCCAAGTTTTGACTGGTGTCCAGGTTTCACTAAAATAAATGCTTTTGGTGGTATTGCTGCCACTGAAGTCATTATTGGGCAAGTTAATATCAGCCCCTGTAAATTGTGGGTGGGCTAAATCGGGGGCTAAAAACGCTCTACGGTTTGCATCTAAAAAGCCTAATTGACTGGTGTTGCTGTAGTCTGCATTTGCAGCATCAATCGAAATGCCGACCATAAATTTATGCTGTTCTAAATTCCAATTCAATTGCAGGGAGGCGCCATCAACGATTTGATTAATATTATTATCCGTAAACACGGCCGTTGGCGTGCCTTGCACCACGCCAGGCTGTCCACCATATGCGCCATCGATTGAAATGGGGTTTCCATCTGCATCGACTTGTGCATATGCACCAGAGCCTCTAGGAAAATTCACATTGTTATCCGCTTGTGTTTGGCTACATGCAGCCTGGTTTACTGGCGCAAGTAGCAATACATGGTTTTTGTAAATTTTATTTACTCCAGGACTAACTTCTTTCTGACTATAAAAATAATCACCAAAACCTGTGCCATCTAGTACTGGAGCACCAACAGCAGAATAAGGCACTTGTGCAGAGAAATCTACAAAGTTAGCACGGTAGCTCGCCTCATTAAAATAAGTTGGATCTGGATCTCCAGTATCTGGCGGGGGAAGTGGAGTATTTCTCTTGTAAACCATCGCCGCTAGAAAGTTTTTCTGGGTCTCGAAATTGTATCGATAACTGGCAACGACCGCGTCTGGCAAGGCCGCATTGAGCGCGCCGGTTGGCAAGTCAGCAGAATTATAGCCATTCAAGATATAGGGATGGTTGTATATTTCGACACCCGTAGGCGGCCCTGTCATTTCAATAGGGAGTACATAGTAATCGGGTAAACCATATGCGTTGGTGCTGTTAAATAGACAGGTAAACTCCTCTGCAAGTTTGCCATTAACTGGGTCAGCCGCCTTGGGTAAATTACGAGCATATGCAGTATCACCATAATCCGTAAACACATCCGCACCAATTGCATGACGTTTGCTATTACGTCGATACGCCTGCCCTGTAATACTAAAATTATCATTTACCTGAAAGGCGCTCGAGAGTTGGTATTGTTGCAGCTTATTTTTAGTGGTGTCGGGTGAGCTATACACACTGGTGCGGTTTTGTGCATACATCTCGCTAGGCAATAAGCCATTGCCGACTAAATCGGTTTGTACCAGTAATGTGCTTAGGTTGAGGTCGAGCTTTTCGCCACGGTAACTGCCTTTACCAAAGAACTGGTTGACCTTACTAGGTGAATTTTGTCGCCAACCATCTTCTAAAAAGAAGTTGCCTGCACCAAATAAAGCAAAGGTACCGTTGTTGATACCGCCTTCCACTTGTAGCTGTTTACGCCCATAAGAGCCTGCGAGAATTTCTGCATCCACGCCTTCATTATTAAAACCATCTTTGGTTTTAAGAGTAAATGCACCGCCTAATGTGTTTAAACCAAATATCGGGTTTGAGCCGGGAAATACATCCACGCCTGCAATCGCGTTCATGGGTATCATGTCCCAGTTCACCACATCGCCAAATGGTTCATTCACGCGAATGCCATCTAAGAACACACTTAAGCCTTGCGGCGTACCAATTTGCGGGCCTGCGGTAAAGCCTCGGTAGGTCACATCCATCATAAACGGATTGCCTTGGTAGTCATTCACGTTGACGGACTGCAGTTTTTTATTCATCAAGTCAGTAAGACTTAGTGAATGCGATTCTTTAATCTGTTTCGCACTAATGCTTTGTACATTGCCTGGGATTTCTTCTTTGGTTAAACCTAAGCCAGGTAGTGGGCCAATCTCATGAAAGCGTTTGGCGCGCACTTGGATTTTGTCAAGCTTGAACTCTTGGTCTTCTACCTTTTGTGTTGCGCGTTGAATGTAAATGGTGGTGTCGTTCAGTTTAGCTTCTAGCCCCGTGTTGCTTAGTAGCGTTTGCAAGGCTTGTTTACGTGTCATGTTGCCATTAAGCGCTGGTGCGTTTTTGCCAGACACTAAAGCATCGTTAAAGGTAATGTTGAGGCCGATTTTTGCGCTTAGCGCTTTAAGCGCAGCAGATAGCGGTTGCGCTGGCTGGTTTAGGCTTACCTTGCTGCTTAATATTGCGTCTTCTTGCGGTAGGTTGGTATTTAGCTCTGCTGCATACCCCATGGGGGTGAATACGCCAAGGGTATTAAAACAGGCCGCCACAGCGGTGCTAAGCAATAAGCGTCTACATACAATGTGTTTGGACTTTTTCAACGGGGTATTCCTCAAATAAACTGACGTAACACTGTATTAATGTTTGAGAAATCAAAACCCTGATGTTGAAAATAAAAAATAATTGGAATAAATTATTTCTGCGATTGAATAATGGTACTTTCAGTCGTTTGTTTTATTGCGACATTGGCAATTTTTGGCAATGTGTTGATAAACGTTTCTGTGTCTTTTACCTGAAATACCGCGCTGATGTTGTCTTGTAACTTGCCATACACAATGACGTTTTTCTGGCGGTATCTGGAAAGCACTTCGGCCACCTCTAGCATGCCTGCCTGATTAAACACGATGGTACCTGTGGCAAATTTAAAGTAATCGGCCGCTTGTGCATTTTTAGGTTGCACCGCTTGGCCGTTGGGGATCTCTGCTACCTGGCCATTTTGCAGCAGAATTTTACTGCCGTCTGCTTTAGATTCCACTTCTACTTTGCCGTGGTCTACACTCACACGCACCAACTGGCTAAGTTTATTTACGGCAAATCGTGTACCTAATACGGTAATTTTGGCGGTGTTGGTTTCTACAACAAAGGGTCGGTTAGCGTCTTTTTCTACGTTAAAAATCGCCTCGCCTTTGAGCAAATCAATATGGCGCTGATGACGATAATAAGTAACTTGTATTTGGCTGCTGGCGTTAAGCGTGATTTGGCTGCCATCTTCTAAGCCTTGCGTAACGATTTGTGCCGTGTTGCTTTGGCTCGCTAGTTGCATGGTTGGCGCCGTTTGCCATTGTTGATATTGCTGATAGCCGATTAAACCCGCAAAGGCAAATACCATGCAGGCGCTAATTGCGCCCAACGTATTTTTGATTTTTTTTGTACGTTTGCTTTGGTGAATACGCTGATTTTCTTGCTTTGCATGTCTTGCATCGGCTAACTTTTGCAGTTCGTCAACTGAATCTATGCCAATCCATGCTTCGCTAATGCTGGCGTATTCTTGCTGATGCTGCGGGCTTTGCATAAGCCATGCTTCAAATTGAGTACGCTCTGCGGAATCTGGCGCGGCTTCTTGCATGCGAATAAACCATTTTGCTGCAGTTTTGCTAAGTGCAGAATTACTTGTAAAAATACTGCTACTCATGCGAACAATAACTGCTGTCTTGCCGCTCGAATATCTAACAAGGCGCGAATTAAATGGCGCTCTACCATATTAAGACTAATGCCAAGTTGGGCGGCAATGCTGGTTTGGCTTTGACCTTCAATACGAAACTGTATAAAAACCTCGCGGCAACGCGGCGGTAAATCTTGAATAATTTGCGTAAGTAATTCTAGCCTTTGTTTTACATCTGCTAAATGCTCGGCCGATGGCGTTGTAGCCTGAATAAATTCATGCGATTGCTGGTATTCTAGAACGTGAGTATCTTTACGATATTTTTCTAGTAATAGGTTTTGCACAATCGTTTGGAAATAAGCCTCGGGTTGCTGGTGGCGATTAGGGTTGCGAGATAATGCAAAGCGCAAAAAACCATCATGCAAAATATCATGCGCTTGATGCTTACAATGGGTTTTACGCGTGAGCTTGGGCAGCAAAGTAAGGTAGGCCCAATGTAGGTCTATGCCGCTCCAGAATATATTGTCGAATTCGACACTTGCTAATTTCATTGCTGCCCACCAAGTAATTTTCATCTAACAGCATGTTTTTTTGACGTTAAATTTAGAACTTAGCGCAAAAATAAATGTGTTTTGCTGATTATTTATTAAATTGGATTCAAACTGACTAGGGGCAGATAAATCAAATTGAAGTTTAATCTACCAAGATTGCAAAAACAATCTATTTTGTAATTGTTACTTGCGTTGTAAAAAGTAAGTCATTTGCCAGATAAAACTATTTGCTGGCATCTATTACTAGCTTTAATTGTAATCTGCCGTATAATGCACTTTCCCTATGCCAACCAATCTGCGTAGCGGTCTCTTTACTTAAATCTTTCTGATTTTTCAAATCACGCTAAAGATAAAACTTTGCCTTCCTCGATTGGTGTTGCTTCAAACGTGATAGGTCGGCTCAATTCCTAGCTGGAGCTATATACATTGACAACTGAAACACACCCTAATTTTAACGAATTAGGCCTGATTGAACCCATTCTACGTGCGATTAACGACGCAGGTTACACTACTCCAACCCCTATTCAAAGCAAAGCTATACCGCTTGTATTAAGCGGTGGCGATTTACTCGCCGGCGCGCAAACCGGCACGGGCAAAACCGCTGGCTTTACGCTGCCAATTTTGCATTTACTCAGCCAAAAACCGCCGGTTACAAAAACGACAGGCCGACCACGCTGTTTAATGCTGACACCTACGCGTGAACTTGCCGCGCAGATTGAAGAATCCGTGGGGACTTATGGTAAATATTTGCCACTGACTTCTACCGTGATTTTTGGCGGTGTGAACGCCAACCCGCAAATTGCACGGCTCAAAAAATCGCTTGATATTCTCGTGGCCACCCCTGGCCGTTTGCTTGATCACGCGGGCGAGAAGCATGTTGATTTGTCAGGCGTTGAAATTTTAGTGTTAGATGAAGCTGACCGTATGCTAGACATGGGCTTTATCCGTGACATTAAAAAAATATTGGCGATGCTGCCTAAACAACGCCAGAATTTGTTGTTCTCCGCAACCTTCTCTGACGAAATCAAAGCACTTGCCGATGGCCTATTACATAACCCAGGCTTTGTTGAAGTGGCGCGGCGTAATACTGCTTCTGAATTGGTTGAGCAAACCGTGCACATGGTGGCGCAAGGCCATAAACGCCAATTGATGAGCCACCTCATTCAACAAAACGACTGGAAGCAAGTGCTGATATTTACCCGCACCAAACACGGCGCAAACCGTTTAGCAGAAAAACTGGTTAAGGATGGAATTCAATCTGCCGCGATTCACGGCAACAAAAGCCAAGGTGCACGCACCAAAGCCCTGGCACAGTTTAAAGATGGCACCATGCGCGTATTAGTGGCAACAGACATTGCCGCACGCGGTTTGGATATTGACCAGTTACCGCAAGTGGTGAATTTTGAGTTGCCTAACGTGCCTGAAGACTACGTGCATCGGATTGGTCGTACCGGCCGCGCGGGCAGTAGTGGTGCGGCAGTTTCTCTGGTGGATCGTGAAGAATTGAAACTGCTGAAAGACATTGAAAAACTGATTAAGCGCGAGATTCCAAAAGTGCAAGTGGAAGGCTTTACGCCATCGGACAAACCAGAACCTGAAGCCCCACGCTCTACCCAACCGCATGGCAGACCGCCACGCGGTCATGGACAAGGGCAGCAACAGCGTAAATCAAAAGCAGCCAATGCTGAAGGCGTAGCCGCCAATGCAGGGCCTTATGCCAATAAAAACCAGAACAGAAACAAAAATCATGCGCCACGCAATGGTCAACCACCGGTTAGAAACCAGAGAACCTATGTGGAAGAAAGCATTTTAATACAAGGACAGCCACCAAAACCGCAAGGTCAGCCGACCAAAAACCTGTCAGAGGCGGCACGTCATCAATCGATGCCGCAAACAGGTTTATTTGTGCCGCCAAGTCCAAGTCGCCATCAGCCAAATCGGCAAAATACAGCGCATGGTAAGCCACGCAACCCAAATGCCAACTCCAATAACATGCACAGAAATGGCGGACGCGGCCGTTAAGTTTTAAGAAAACACGAAATAAGTGTCTGCGCGGGCGAATTACTGCGTTGCGCGTTGCTCAAACGCTCGCCTACCATGTGGTATGTCTCACGTTTTGCGCTACGTGCGCCTTGTACTTCATCCCGCTCGACGACTTATTCCATATTTTCTTTGCCTTTTAACTAAATTAACGCGCAGAATATTTTTGGGAATATCGAAAATAGATTAAAATTACTCCCTATTTTGCGCATTACCTATTACCAACAATGATCTAGGAACTCATCATGCAAGTAACCATGAACACCGTAGTAACAATGACTTACGAATTGAAAGACACCGACGGTAACGTGCTGGAATCAAGCACTGAGCCAGTGGCTTATTTGCACGGCGGCTACGACAATATTTTTCCGAAAGTAGAAGAAGCCATTCACGGCAAAAACGTGGGCGATGTCGTCATTGTGGATTTACAGCCAGATGACGCCTTTGGTGAATATGATGAAGAACTGGTGCAAATTGAACCAGCCAGCGCTTTTCCTGCCAAAGATTTAAAAGTCGGCATGCAATTTGAAGGCGAAGATGAAACAGGCGAAGTGATTTTATACACCGTCACTGAAATTGCCGACGGCAAGGTCGTGGTGGATGGCAACCACCCTTGGGCGGGACAACGGGTGATTTTTACCGCAACGATTACCGACGTGCGCGCGGCGAACCAAGAAGAAGTTTCACACCAGCACGTGCATGGCGCGGGCGGCCATCACCACTAACTTTTCGTCATTCGTAATACTAAAAAAGCACGCATTATTTGAGTGCTTTTTTTGGTTTTTTAAACTAAATTTCATGCACCTTTTTCGCTGCCCTGTAAGCCTTTATTTATAAGGCTCACAGGGCAGCGAAAATCTCTCGGGCGTTATTCGCGCTTAAATCAAGGCTTTCAGTTGATATAAAACATCCAGCGCCTGTTTTGGCGTCAGGTCATCTGCCTGAATGTCCTCTAGCGCAATAATTGCCGGATGAATCGGCAAATCGGCAGCCACTTCAGCGTTAGAAAACATATCAGGCTGGCTGGCATGTTGCCCGATTTGGTTGGTTTCTAACTGCTGCAATTTACGCTTGGCGCTCGCCACTACTGATTTTGGAATGCCCGCCAACTGCGCCACTTGCAAGCCGTAGCTCTGATTGGCGGCACCCTCTTCCACTTTATGCATAAACACAATATTGCTACCGTGCTCTATCGCGTCTAAGTGCACATTCGCCGCGTATTTAAACTCATCCACAATGCGCGTGAGTTCAAAATAATGTGTGGCAAACAGCGTATAGCTATGATTTTTTTCTAAGAGTTGTTTGGCCACCGCCCAAGCTAAACTGAGGCCATCAAAAGTGCTGGTACCACGGCCAATTTCATCAAGCAGCACCAAGCTTTTGTCGGTGGCATTGTGCAAAATATTGGCCGTTTCTGTCATTTCCACCATAAAGGTAGAGCGTCCGCCCGCCAAGTCATCTGACGCACCTATTCGCGTCATAATGCGGTCAATTTCGCCGATTTTCGCTGACGTTGCCGGTACAAAGCATCCACAATGCGCGAGCAGTACAATCAAAGCCGTTTGCCGCATAAAGGTCGATTTACCACCCATATTCGGGCCAGTAATCAGGAGCAATTGTCGATATGGATTCAAATTGACGTCATTGGCAACAAATGGCTGGGCAATACTCTCCACCACAGGATGGCGGCCACCGATAATTTGAATACCTGCTTCGGTCGTGAATTGCGGTGCAACATATTTGAGCGCCACTGCGCGCTCGGCAAAGCAGCACAGCACATCCAGACTTGCCACTGCGCCCGCATTGGTCTGCAGTTTTGTAATGTAGGGCAACAGCTGTTCTAGCACCTCTGCATAGAGTTGCTTTTCACGTGCCAGTGCCCGGTCATTCGCACTTAGCACCTTATCTTCAAAGGCCTTGAGTTCGGGCGTGATAAAGCGCTCGACATTTTTAAGCGTTTGGCGACGGCGATATTCAGCTGGAGCATTTTCGGCCTGCGTGCGGCTCATTTCAATATAAAAGCCATGCACGCTGTTGTATTCCACTTTTAAGTTGCTAATGCCCGTGCGCGCTTTTTCAGCGGCTTCATATTGCAACAAAAATTCACCGTGGTTGTTTTGCAGGCTGCGTAATTCATCCAGCTCGGCATCATAGCCATCCGCAATCACACCGCCGTCACGCAATACGGTACTGGGTTCGGGCTGAATGGCAGTCATCAATAACGTCACTACCGCATTGGGCGCTGCCAAATTTGCGCATAGAGTTTGCAACATGCTTGTTTGCATGTTGGCTAACGCATGTTGCAACAAGGGTAATTGTTGCAAGCTGGCCGCCAAACTGGATAAATCGCGTGGTCGTGCTGTTTTCAACGCCACGCGCGCGGTGATACGCTCAATATCGCCCACCGCTTTTAATGTGCGTGCCAACGTTGAAAAACCATTTTTTTCAATCAACTCGGCTATGGCCTCATGACGTTTCAAAACCAAGTTGCGGTCCTGCAGGGGATGGTGCAACCAGTGGCGCAGAAGACGCGCGCCCATGGCCGTTTGCGTGGTGTTTAGTAGTGAAAACAACGTAGGTGCAGCTTCGCCACGCAGGGTGACATCAATTTCCAAATTTCTGCGCGTGGCGGCATCGAGTTGCACATAAGCGTTTGTGGATTCAACACTGATGGCGTTAATATGCGGCAAAGTCGTGCGTTGCGTGTGCTGTACGTAATCCAGCATTGCCCCTGCCGCACATATTGCCGGCTTTAAGTCAGCGCAGCCAAAACCGTTCAAGTCACGTGTATTGAACTGCTTGGTCAGCGTATTAAACGCGCTATCGCAATCAAACTGCCACGGGCTTAGGCGCTTTTTTGCCACTTTGCTATGATTGATGGCCGCATGCTGAAAATCGTCTGGCAACAAAATTTCACTCGGCGCAATGCGCTCAATTTCCTGACCCAGCAAGCCTAAGGCAATTTCACTTAATATCAACGTGCCAGAAGCCAAATTGAGCCGCGCCAAACCAACGAGATTCTCCGCATAAAAAATACTTAATAGCTGGTTGTCGCGTGACTCATCCAATAGCGCAGTGTCGGTGAGCGTGCCGGGCGTTAAAATTCGTGCCACTTGGCGTTCAACCGGACCTTTGCTGGTGGCAGGATCGCCCACTTGCTCACAAATCACCACCGCTTCGCCCAATTTTGCCAACTTGGCCAAATAACCCTCTGCCGCATGATAAGGCACCCCCGCCATTTTGATGGGCACGCCGTTACTTGAACCGCGCTGGGTTAAGGTTATGCCGAGTAAACGTGAAGCTTTTTCCGCATCTTCAAAAAATAACTCGTAAAAATCGCCCATGCGGTAAAACAACAGCATGTCAGGATGCTGTGCTTTCAGCGCAAGGTATTGGCGCATCATGGGTGTATGATTCTCAAAACTACTCATGTGTGTCGGATGGGCTCTCTAGCTTTTTAGGTGGCAGTATAAATTCTGCAGGGTGCTGATTTAAACGCGTGGCTAAGCGAGCAATCAGCAAGCGCCATTGTTTAAAGCGCACGCCGCGCGACTTCATCGCGACATAAAGGGCTAAGCTAAAGCTCACGCTTAAATTCACCAAGCCTATCAACATTAACCCGAGTGCCGCGTAGAGGGCCGCTTGCCAAGTGAGCATAAATTCTAGGCCAACGGTTGCAAAACCCACAAATGCAGATGAAAACGCAATGTGGCGGATATCAAACGGCAGACCGAAAAGTACGCCAATGGCCGTCATGCCGCCGAGTAAACAGCCAAAATAAAAATTACCTGCGAGCGCACCCAAGTTATTCTCAATGTAGTTGGCGATTCGCGCCAGCAAAGATTTTCCCAGCAATCGTTGTAGCCAGGTTAAGGCGCGTAACCGTTGTGGGATTTTATTGTAAATAGCGAGGTTATCGTGATAACCGGCGATTAAGCCAGATAAAAACAGGCATATGCCGGCAATACCTGCATAAAACAACGCCCCACCATTAAAAGGGTCGATACTTTCCAGCAAGCCTCGTGCTTTTTCGGTTGAAACAAAATGTTCACCAGTAACATACATGATTAGCCAAGCAATGAGCATAGCCGTAGGAATCGCCAACGCCACGTTGCCAAAAATCGCCACCATTTGACTGCGTGTTGTGTTGGCAATCATCGCAACTAGGTTATCAACTGCTTTTGATTGGCTATCGGCCGCATCAATACTGGCGGCAATCGCCGCAGCCGTCATAGCAGGCTGTTTGGTTGCCACGGTAAAATGCAAAATATGAATCAATATAAAACCCAAGCCATAATTTAAGCTAAAAAGAATGGCTTCTGTCAGCGGTGCCAAATGCATTTTACTGAGCAAAATTTTCAGCATAGCCATCAGCGCGATGATGACCCCGGCACCCATGGCAGAGCGCATCAAGGCAAAATACTCCGGCCGATTGTCCGTAATGTAATGTTCGCCCGTCCTGCTGGCGTTCTCTGTCACGCGAAGTGCCATCACCTCCATATTGTCGTTCCAGTGCTCGCTCACATCATTTTTATGGCACTCGCTAAAAACAAGTTGCTTAAATAAAATGACTATTTCAGCATGGGCAGCATCAGCTTTATCTAAATTTGAAAACACCTTGAGCAATAATTCTAGCCGCGCAATTTGCTTCTTCATTTGTTGTGTGAGATGCGTGAGCTGAATGCTGGTACCCACCTGCGCACTATTGCGATGAATCTTACTTATGACGGCACTACATTGGCTAAGCATCACCAACATATGCGCAACATCATGACTGGGTGGTATATCGGGGTTGCTTTGACCAACTGCTGCATCAATAGATGACAAAAGCTCAGCCAGCACGGCTTGTTGTGCAATAAAAGGCGAAGTGTATTGCTCTAACTCTGGATGATTACGCAACAGCTCAGGTTCTAACCCCAAAGCGGCAATCCGGTATGAAAGCACTTGCGTGGCCGCCAATAAATTTTGTTTGCATTTGGCTTTAAGCAGATGGGGCGCTTCGGTAAATTTGATGGCCGCGATGAGTTGCTGCCAGACTTCATTGGGCACGGCTGACACCCAAATAGTGTCAGTACTTTTACTGAAAAAGCGTGCGAATAGATCGATTAAATATTCTTCGTTGACAGCTTCAGGTAAAAATTTATGCGAAATGCGCCGGCGCATTTCTGAGAAAAATCCAGTAAAAACCGAATGACGGGCAATTAAATAAAGTGAAATGGGTTTATGTTCGGCGAGTAGCTGTAAAATTGCTTCGCGTAATAGTTTTGCCTTATTCGTATCGCTATTCAGTAAAAAGCACAGCGCCTGAATGGCTTTAACTGCCGCATCGGTTTGATATGGTTTTGGTGGCCGCAACTCAGCCACGAGTGTTGCAATTAGCTGCGGCGCATCAGGCTGATGCTCATGCTGGGCAAACGCTTGCTCTATCATGGCGTTATATTCTCATTTGTCTTAATTTTTGATTGAACAAGTGAGGCGTATTCACATGACCCGTTTATTTGGGGGTTTTTAGATTTTCAGTTAAATGCGGGCTCAACGTTTGCAAGATTTGCGCAAACACTTTTGGGTTAGCCGCCACAATATTGCCTGTTTTTAGCCAGCTTTCATTACCTTCAAAGTCGCCCACAATCCCACCCGCTTCTTGCACAATGAGGCCACCTGCGGCGATATCCCAGGCAGACAAATTAATTTCAAAAAAGCCATCCACCCAACCTACTGCCACATAGGCTAAATCAAGCGCCGCAGAGCCTGGGCGACGGATGCCGGTGGTTTTTTTAATCATATCACGCAGCATATTCAGGTAGGTTTCTAAGTGCGTAAAATCGCGGAACGGAAAACCGGTGGCAATTAAGGAATCCTGTAGTTTGGCGCGATTGGTCACGCGGATGCGTTTATCATTTAAAAAAGCACCGCGGCCTTTGGTTGCGGTAAATAAATCATTACGCACCGGGTCGTAAATCACCGCTTGGGTGAGTACGCCTTTTTGTTGCAAGGCAATCGAAATACAATATTGCGGAAAGCTGTGTAAAAAATTTGTAGTGCCGTCGAGTGGATCAATAATCCAGATATTGTCTGCCTGCTGGTTACTTTCACCACTTTCTTCGCCTAAAAACCCGTGGTCTGGGTAGGCATTTTTGAGCACAGCAATAATGGCCTGCTCGGCCGCGCGATCGACATCACTGACAAAATCGTTATAGGTTTTGGTTTGAATTTTAATCGCGCCAACATCTTGCGAAGCGCGGTTAATAATCTTGCCCGCTTCGCGCGCGGCTTTGACTGCAATGGTGAGCATTGGATGCATGACGATAATCTTTAAAGAGCTGTTAAAATGCTATTTTAGCTTTTATAGCCATAGTCTCAAAGTAAATTATATTTTTAAAAATACTACTTTCTAAGCTAGGCTAGGCGTTAGCAAAATATTGCGACGCGGCATATAAATGATATGTAAGGAGTAATTTTTTGATAACAACGACGCATAGCGACGAAAGTTGTATTTTTAACAATATTCGCGTCGTGCTTTGCCAAACCAGCCACCCAGGCAACATCGGCTCGACCGCACGCGCCATGAAAACCATGGGCTTAACCCGGCTTTATTTGGTGCAGCCAAAATATTTTCCGGATGGACAAGCAGTATCTTTAGCGGTAAATGCGGCGGATGTGCTGGATAGTGCAGTGGTGACTGACACTTTGGATGAAGCCATTGCCGATTGCCAATTTGTAATCGGCGTGAGCGGCAAAGAGCGCTCGCTCTCGCAACAAGTGATGACCGTACGTGAAGCGGCAAAAGAAGTGCAGCACATCGCACAAACGCAACAAGTGGCGCTGGTATTTGGCACCGAAATGAGCGGCTTAACCAACGCCGAAGCTGACCGCTGCCAAGTGTTGGCGACCATTCCCGCCAACCCCGATTACACCTCGCTTAACCTCGCCCAAGCGGTGCAAGTGATGTGCTATGAAGTACGCATGGCCGTGACCGAAGGCCAGCTACATTATGATGAAAAGCCCGCCGAACTCGCCAGCCAAGAGGATTTAGAGCGTTTTTACGCGCACATGCAAGAAGTACTAACGCAAATTGGCTATATTAACCCGCGCGCACCCAAAAAATTATTCGAACGCATCCGCCGTATTTATAGCCGCGCTCGGCTAGAAAAAGAAGAAGTCAATTTACTGCGTGGCATTTTAACGCTCAGCATCACGCCAAAAAAACATACCAAATATTGAGCAAGTAAATAAATTGCAGCTTTTGGAACTTAAGTCACATATTCAAACACTCAATCTGCATATGCTTGTATCACGCGCTTAAACAGGGGTAGGTTCATGAAAAAATGGCTCGCATTTTTAAGTTGTATGTTTTGTGCATTTTCTGCTGTTGCCCTGCCACCGGAAGGCATGGTGTATGACCTTAAATCTAGCGTGGTCAAAATTCGTGTGATTTTGCCTAACGGCCATTACGGTGTTGGTTCGGGTGTGGTGGTGGCCAAAGACCAAGTGGTCACCAATTGCCATGTCGTGGCCAAGGCTGCGGCTATCAATGTGATTAAATTTGGCGAGAGCTTTCGCGCTTCTGGAATTAAAGCGGATTGGCAGCACGATATTTGCATTGTGCGCTTTGATGGCCTCAACACTGCTATCGCGCCTATCGGTTCCAGCAAAAATATGCAGTATGAACAACCGGTTTTTACCATCAGCTTTCCGAATAATGCGCCCAAACCGCTTGCCACTTACGGCTTTGTAAAGGCGCTCTACCCCATGCATGACAGCGTGGTGATACGCGCCACCAGCGACTTCAGAATGGGTGCCAGTGGCGGCGCCATGTTTAGTGACGATGGCAAACTGGTCGGCATCATCACGCTCAAAAGCCCCGGGCGTAACGCGTTTTACTACAACATGCCAGTGGAATGGATTGCAGAAGTGCAAAATCTGCCCGAGCAAACCATTCCGGCCACGGGCGCGCAACCTTTTTGGGATGCGCCTGAAGAAAATCGCCCTTATTTTATGCGTGTGGTGCAACCCTACCAAACTGAAGACTGGCCTGCATTGCTTACCATTGCAACGCGCTGGAGTGAACAAGAACCCGCAGCGCTTGAGGCTTGGTATTACCGCGCGGTGGCCGAATACAAATTAAAAAACACATCTGCCGCTCTCGCACATTTTAATCAGGTGCTCGCGCAAAATAGCCGCCACACCAACGCGCTACTGTATTTGGCGCTGATGGACGCCGAAAATGGCAATCAAGAAGCCGCACTTCAAAAAGCCACGCAACTAGATGCGCTTGATATTGAAGCCGCCAATCAAGTGAAGTTAGCGCTGGGTTTGCCAATTAAAACTGAAATGCAAGATTGCAAAGCAACTTGCTAATTGTTGCGCATTTTACACTTCAAAAATGCATCAATTCTCTACGAGAAAAAATATATGCTCTGCAAGCCTTGTAAATAAAGGCTAGCAGAGCATCAAAAAAGGTTGTGCTTTAAATAGCACACGTTTTAAGAAATTTATGGCTTAGAAAATTCGGTATTATTTTCCAAGCACTTCCAATTTTACACGCGCAGTTCCAGCACGATTTAAGCCGATTTTTTTAGCCGCTGCCACAGATAAATCAATAATCCGTCCGCGCACGTGCGGGCCGCGGTCGTTGATGCGCACCACAACCGATTTGCCATTACGCAGATTGGTCACTTTTACTTTGGTGCCAAATGGCAAGCTCAGGTGCGCCGCGGTTAAGGCGTGCGTGTTAAAAATCTCGCCATTGGCGGTGCGCCTGCCATGAAACTTGGCCGCATAAAACGAAGCCAAGCCCACCATCGATTTATGTTTACTGACAGCACTTGCAGGGTGCTTTAGTTTTTCTTTTGCAACTAATGTCGCAGGCATTCCCACAAACAAGCTAAGTGTTAACATCAATGCCGCGTGCCGCCGTAAGTTTGTAGGCATTTTAAAAATTTTGCTCATTTTTAATGCAATCAATACACCTATACTATTCGGCAAGTTTAGGTAAAAACGAAACATCCAAATGGTATCTTTTTGGATTATTTGGTTGAATATAAACTTTTATTTTCTGCGTTTTGATGTGTTGTGTTGGATCAAACCAAATGTTTTTACTTTTAAAAACATGTACTTCAGACGTATGCGGGTTTAGCCACTGCGTTATAATTTGGTAAGGATGCGTACCATTGACCGTCATGGACTCGTTGCGAGCAACATGTTGAAATTCAGTATCAATTACTTCGCCATTGGTTTTTAAGTAGGCTTCATTGCGGTTACTGTGCTTAGCAAACAGCATAATAGCTGCACCAATGCTAAAAAACACCAGCCCAAGAATTCCTAAAACGGTAGCACCGCCCCATAGTGAAAAATAAGTGTTTAACTTAGCTTTTTCAGGTTCAGAGGCCAAATAAAGTAAAGGCACTTTTTCACCTATATCGTAACCTGCGGGATAACTGCTGACACTTGAAGTAAATTCCACTTCACGGCCATCTTGTGCCACGTAACGTACAACAGGTGCATATTGAATCGCTTTGCTATTGGCTTGGCGGCTTTCCACAAAAGCAACTACGACTCCTTCCACCTGAGCGGCAGTTTGCAAAAATTGCTGTGTATTCCAGTAAAACCATATTGCCGCAACAAGCATTAACCCACCAATTACCATAAAGGTAAACTTAATGATGTTGACTGCTTTCATCTGTATTTTTCCTCACTTTAGATTAAATGCGTGCCCCTTGCCACCTGCTTCTAGCTCAAACTTTGTGCAGTAATTATGGCATAATACCGCCATGTTTAATCACCTCAAAGAAGACATTTCCATCGTATTCGAGCGCGACCCGGCCGCGCGTACACGATTTGAGATACTCACCACTTATCCTGGCGTGCATGCGCTGATTATGCACCGCATCAGTCATTGGCTATGGAAGGCCGATTTGTTTTGGCTAGGGCGATTTTTCTCGCACATTGGCCGCTGGCTCACTGGCATTGAAATTCACCCCGGCGCCACCATTGGCCGCCGTGTTTTTATTGACCACGGCATGGGTGTGGTGATTGGTGAAACCGCAGTGATTGGTGATGATTGCACGCTCTACCACGGCGTCACCCTAGGTGGCACGTCTTGGAACAAAGGCAAACGCCACCCAACACTTGAGCAAGGCGTAGTGATTGGCGCTGGCGCAAAAGTGTTGGGGCCAATTACCATCGGCAGAAATGCCAAAATCGGCTCTAATGCGGTGGTGGTAAAAGATGTGCCTGAAAATGCCACCGCGGTCGGTATCCCTGCGCGCATTTTAGAAGAAGAAAAATCCAAACAGCGGGAAGCCACCGCACAAAAAATCGGCTTTGCGGCTTACGCAGTTGGCAATGATGAAAATGACCCGATGATTAAAGCCCTACATTCTTTGCTTGACCATGCCAATCAACAGGATATCGCGATTGAAACCCTAAAAACGCAAGTCGCCCAGCTTACCGATGAAAAAGCAGATGCAGAGTTAGCTGAAGCATTCGCGAGCAAAAAACCTAAAAAATAGGCCAATTTATTTAGGCCTAAACTCTACTTTTTTTCTGCTTAATTTACGCCGAGAAAAAATCACTGCCCTGCAAGCCTTTATCTACAAGGCTTGCAGGGCATCGTAAAAGGTTTGTCATTAAAATCAAGTAAAATAGCGCTTTTTTAATGCGCCTTTCAACCCACTTTAAAACGCCGTATTTTTAGTTTTTTGCTGGCATTTTATGGCTGTTTTAATGGCAATGTAGACTCATGAAACTTTTACGCATAATAATTGACTAAATCACTAGGTTATTATAGAATTCAAACCTAGGAAATTAAAAAAAGTCATTGATTATGAGACTCACCACAAAAGGCCGTTTTGCAGTAACTGCAATGTTAGACCTCGCACTCCATGAGGCGCAAGAGGTGGCGGCGCAAGTTACGCCCTTCCAACAAGGTGTTAGCAGCAAGCCTATCACCTTGGCTGGCATTAGCGAGCGCCAACACATTTCACTTTCATACTTAGAGCAGCTATTTAGTCGCCTGCGTAAAGATGGATTGGTGAGTAGCGTGCGCGGGCCAGGCGGTGGCTACCGTTTAGCAAAACCCGCCAGTGAAATCAGCGTATCCAATATTATTACCGCAGTGGATGAGTTGATTGACGCAACGCAATGCGGCGGCACTGAAAACTGTCATGATGAAGGCCGTTGTATGACGCATGATTTATGGACTGCGCTGAACGGCAAAATTTTGGAATATTTATCTGGTGTAAGTTTGGCTGAACTGGTTACTAACCAGTTGAATAAGCAAAACAATCAGCCGGTGCAATTCACACTGAAGCGCGAAAGCGCGCAATTGCGGGCTTAAGGCAAACTAAAAGACGATTATGTCACACGTTTATTTTGATCATAATGCTACGACCGCACTCGATAGCCGCGTGTTGAAAGCCATGTTGCCGTTTTTAACCACGCAACAGGGTAATGCTACCAGCCGCCATGCTTATGGAAGGTTTGCGCGTGATGCTATTGAAACCGCACGTGAACAAGTCGCAAATGCCGTTGGTGCCTACCCAAGCCAAGTTGTATTTACCGCCAGTGGCACTGAAGCCAATAACTTTGCCGTCACTGGCATGACAGCAAAGCAGCCGAATAGTCAAATTGCCATTAGCGCAATTGAGCACCCTTGTGTGACACGGCCAGCCGAAATGATGCAATCTCGCGGTTGGAAATTAGCAAAGATTGGTGTGAATCATCAATGTGAACTCGACTTTGCACAACTTGAAAATGCATTGCGTGTGCCAACCAG
>Ga0116182_1001731_pt1 | contig 22219 bp, 10 predicted proteins | sample AD_UKC077_MetaG_FD_89805 | JGI IMG/M metagenome (GOLD analysis project Ga0116182, IMG submission 89805) | Active sludge microbial communities of municipal wastewater-treating anaerobic digesters from USA - AD_UKC077_MetaG | ecosystem: Engineered > Bioreactor > Anaerobic > Digestate | place: USA...
AGACTCCATTAACTATACCATTGATAATCTGCGAGATTTGGTGCTGGAGATTAACCGGGCAACCGAACAGGTGACATCGGCAACAGAAGTTGCGCAGGAAACATCAACCAAGCTATTAAGCGCGGCTGAAACGCAATCCGAACAAATTCTGCAAACAACAGATGCAGTAACCGACATGACACGCTCTATTTTGCAGGTTTCTAACAACGCGGCACAGGCTTCAGAGGTGGCACAACGATCACTCGAAGCCGCAAACCAAGGTTCGCAAGCGGTGCAAAATACCATTGCGGGGATGAACGACATTCGTACACAAATTCAAGAAACCTCAAAACGAATTAAACGCTTAGGTGAAAGCTCACAAGAAATTAGTGAAATTGTGGAATTGATTTCCGATATTACCGAACAAACCAATATTCTGGCGTTGAATGCGGCCATTCAGGCGGCATCCGCTGGTGAAGCAGGTCGAGGCTTTACCGTGGTTGCGGAGGAGGTGCAGCGTCTAGCGGAACGTTCAAGTGAAGCGACTAAGCAAATTAGTGCGATTGTGAAAACCATTCAAACTGACACACATGGCGCGGTAGCTGCGATGGAGAAAAGTACCGAGGGTGTGGTTGATGGTGCTCGTGTGGCTGATGCTGCAGGTCAGGCGCTGACTGAAATTGAGTCTGTAACGGTGAATCTGGCACGACTCATTCAATCTATTTCAACCGCAACCACTGCGCAAACGGAATCAGCTTCTGTGGTGGCAAATAATATGCAGTTGATTCAAGAGATTACTACGCAGACATCAGAGGGTACTAAGCTGACCGCAGATGCGGTAGGTCAGTTAACATCTCTTGCTGAGGAATTGCGTACTTCTGTTGCTGGTTTTAAATTGTAATGTTTAACAACGTTCTAAATTAAAACGAAAACCATTGATGAGTTCAGTGAAAATTTGCATGAAAACACCAACCACCAAATTGCGCAATAAAACAGAGGTGCAGCATGGCTGAAGTATTTGATGCTGGCCCTTTGTCTTGGGTGAAAGATGAGATTGATCGCTCACTAAAAAAAGTGCAGGACAACTTTGCAACGGTGACCGAAAAACCCGAAGAGTTTGCAACCCTGCGGTTTACGATTGCGCATCTCTATCAAGTCAGCGGCGCATTGGATATGGTGGGGCTTGAAGGTTGCAAGCGCTATTGTGCTGAAATTGAAAAGTTGGCCAGCAAATTAGAAAAACAAGAGATTTCGGTCACACCAGCATTAATGGCGCATATGAGTCACGCTGTGTCAGTGTTAGAGCAGTATTTACAAGATTTACTGAACGGTTATCCAGACGTGCCGACCAGACTTTATGACAGCATTAAGCCTTTGGTTGAAGCTCAGGGTGAAACCTTGGAAATCACGGATTTGTTTTTCCCTGATACAAGTTTTAATGCACCCAAAGATCTCCCTATAAACGCATTACCAGAATTTGCCGTGCCATTGTTTGTTGCCGAGCAACGTAGCATTTTTCAAAAATATTTACTCGATTGGCTGCGCAATAATGATGCTGAAGCGCTCGCTCGTATGCGAGAGGCGGTTGTTAATGTGCAGCAGGTGCAGCATAAGTCCGCGCAGAAAACGCTTTGGTGGGCAGCGATTGCCTTGATGGATGCACTCAGCCAAGAAAAAATAGCCGTGTTATCTGGGGCTAAAAAATTATGCCGCCGACTTGATCAGCAATTACGCAATATGTCTGAAGGTGAGACCAAAACACCTTCACAATTATTACGTGACGTTTTGTATTATGTGGCGATAAGCGATAGGTCAACAGAGACCATCAGCAGAGTTAAAGAAACTTTCGAACTAGATCAAATTTTGCCTTCAGAAGGCGTCAGTGCTTCTGGGCAGAGCAATTTAACCACCGAGTCTGAGCGTGCTGCGCTAGCGCAGTTGAGCGCGGACTTACCCATGTTAAAAGACCTTTGGGCGCGCATCAGCGAAAACCAGTTGTCTTCAGAAGACTTGGTAACGTTTGTTGAGAAACTTCAGCATCTAAGCAACGTTCAGCAGGGCTTAAATAATCAGGCAGTGTACACATTGATTCATGCAATCAATACGGCGGCTAACGCACTGCAGGCTGACCCTTTAAAAATCAACGAGGTCTCTTTAATTGAGATTGCAGCGGCGCTCAATTTACTGGAGCATATCAGCGAGCATTATGCACATCTAGATGTGGAGATGCAGGCAAAAATTACCACACAAACGGCACGTTTGCATGCTGTGGTCGATGGTGTGCCGCTTGTTCCGCAGCTTGAGATCTTTAAAAATGAAACCAAATTGGATGCCAGTGTATTAGAAGCCGTAGCAAAGCAAGTGCTGGCTGCTTTGCAACAGGCTGAAAAAGCGTTTGATGCGTTTTTTAGAAACCCAGCAGATGCCGCTTTATTGGAGGATACTGTCAAGCCATTGCAACAAGTTTCAGCAGCCTTCGAAATGCTGGAAATGCCAACACAAAAGTCCATCAGCGATTTAAGCTTGGGCTTTGTACAGTATTTTAAAGAGCACATCGGTTATCTGGAACAATCAACGTTTGAGTTGCTGGCAGAAAGCCTGAGTATGCTGGGCTTGTATGCTGAGGAGCTGCCACACCCACGGGCCGAATCTGAGCTGGCGCTGCAAGGTGCGCAGAATCGACTAGAGCAAAGCGCTCAAGCGCTAGATATTATCCAGCATGCTGATATTGCAGAAGCATCACAAGCACAAGCATCAACCACAATAGAAACCAGTCAGGTGACTGAACCGGTGGTCACGTCCTATCCAAAAATCGATGGTCTGGATGACTTGCCTCGTATCACAGACCCAGACTCAACAATCGATGATGTGACGGATGAAGCGATAGATGAAGAGCTTCAGGAGATATTCTTGGCTGAAGCTGAAGAAGTGCTCATCAATATTGCCCAGCACTTAAAAGCATTAAGTGTTAATGGAAGCGACAGTGAGGCCTTGGCAGATTTACGCCGTGCATACCACACCCTGAAAGGCAGTGGGCGCACGGTTGGCCTAGTAGGTATGAGTAAAGTGGCTTGGGCCATCGAAAAGCTCCTTAATTTAATTATTGAGCACAAAGCTTTTCCAAGTCCGCAACATTTAGCGTTTATTGAACGTGTGACAGGGGCGTTTGCGCGCTGTGTGGGCCACCTGCAGGCCGATAAAAAAGTGACGCTAAATCCAACCATTTTTCAAAAAGAAGCGGCCACTTATGAGCGCGAGTTTGAGTTGGCCATTACAGGTGAACAACCAAAACCACTCAAAGAAGAGGTGCTAATTGGCGGAACACGCAAGCTAGGTCGCGAATTCTTTAATATCTTTTTGCACGAGGCACAGCAGCATTTAGCGACATTGGCTGAAGCGCAAAGCGCGCTTACCTTAAATTCAACAGAGTTGCCTACAGACGCCAGCTGCCGTGCTGCGCACACCTTAGGTAGCAATGCATTGACCGCAGGCTTTAAGCCAACAGGGGATTTGGCGCGCGCTCTAGAATATTGGCTGGATGAACATCGAGCCAGTTGGACAGCGCAACATATCAACTTATACGCGAATGTTGTGAAAGCATTGTCAGACGGCATCGAGCGGATTAAAACGCTTAAAAATCCAAAATCTTCGCGTGCGCTCATTGTTGCATTGGGTGAATCCACTGCAGAAATGCAGGCAATAGCCGCCCAGCAGGCCGAAGCCGCTGTGCTAGAGCTTGAAAAAGAAATGCTGTCTGCTGGCATTTCAGTGGATAAACTCAAAGTTAAAGTGCCGCCAGCGGGCAAAGCCGTTGATAAGAAACAGAAACAAGAAATCAATAAATCAGCTGTTCTAGAATCTTTTGAGCCCGACACGCAGGAAAAACCAAGTGCCGATGTGGCAACAGTAGCCCTTGATGAAATTGCCGTATTTGGCCAGCAGCCAACGTTAAGTGCAGAAACTGAAATATCCGAACCAAAACTTGCAACAAGTCAGCAGCTCAGCAAAACTCAAGTTCCTGTGGATCAGGAGTTGCTCGCGTTATTTACGGAGGAGGCGCGTGAGCTCGTACCGCAGGTTGGACGTGACTTGCGCGGATGGCGTAACAATCCGCATGAAAAGGAATACTCCGATTCATTACAGCGCGCGCTGCATACCTTAAAAGGGAGTGCTCGCATGGCAGGACTTGCCACCATCGGTGATAGCGTTCACTTGATGGAAGATCGCGTGATTCACGCCTTAAGAAACGCACCAACGCCCAATGATTTTGATGAAATGTTTGCTGAGTTTGACCGCATTGGGAATATGTTGGAAGACATTACTGGCGGCGACAATGTCACACCTCCTGAAGAGGAGGTTGCCGCTAAGCCAACCGCACCAACACGTGCCAAAGACCGCAAATATCAGTATTTGCGGATGCGTGCTGATGTGTTAGACCGGCTTATTAACGAGTCGGGTGAAGTGTCGATTATGCGCTCTCGGATGGAACGAGAAATGCAGAATTTCAAGCAATCTTCCACTGATTTGACCGACAGCATCAGCCGTATGCGCGGCTATTTGCGCGAGCTGGAAATCGAAGCGGAAACACAAATGCAGTCTCGCATGAGTTTGTTGCAAGAGGCGCACGAAGAATTTGACCCGTTGGAATTTGACCGATTCACCCGCTTGCAAGAACTCACGCGTATGTTGGCTGAGAGCGTGAACGACGTGGCGACCATTCAGCATGGTCTGCTATTGAATTTAGATCAAACCGATGCTGCCCTGCAACAGCAAAACCGTATGAATCGCGAGTTGCAACAGGGCCTGATGGGCGTGCGTATGTTGCCTTTTGCAACCATCACAGAACGTATGCAGCGCATTGTGCGCCAAACAGCCAGAGAGTTAGGCAAACGCGTAGAAATGACCATTGAGGGCGAAGACATCGAGATTGATCGCGGTGTGCTGGATAAAATCGGTGCGCCGCTTGAACACTTGTTACGAAATGCAGTTGCACATGGTTTGGAAACGACCGCACAGCGCCGCGCGTTAGGAAAGCCGGAAATTGGCCAGATCAAACTCAAAGTAAGTTTGGAAAATGACGAAATTACCCTAGTTGTCACAGATGACGGCGCGGGAATCAATCTTGAAAAGGTCAAACAGAAGGCGATTGAGAAAGGGCTGTTTGAAGACGGCCAGGAATTATCTGACCAAGCTTTGATGGCGGTCATTTTCGAACCAGGTTTCTCAACTGCTGATACAATTTCACAAATTGCCGGCCGCGGCGTGGGGCTAGACGTGGTGCGCAGTGATATTGCGGCATTAAGTGGCCGTATTGACGTCAGCAATGCGGCAGGGCTTGGTGCGATGTTTAACATCTATCTGCCTGTTACGTTATCGGTAGCACAAGTCGTCATGGTGCGTGCCGGCCATAGAATATTTGCAATTCCTTCGGTTATGGTGGAGCAAGTGCAAAAGCTAAAACCTGCTGATTTAAATCAGGCTTATGCAACGCATAAAATTGAATGGTCGAATCGTGAATATCCCTTGCATTATCTCGCAAAGTTAATCGGTGATGCTGATGTGGTGCCTGAGCAACACGCATACACGCCTATGGTGTTAATGCGTAGCGGTATTTATCGCACTGCGCTGCATGTGGATGAAATTTTGGGTAACCAAGAGGTGGTCATGAAGCAAATCGGCACCCAACTCGCACGCGTACCAGGCATCATCGGCGCTACAGTATTGGGTGATGGCGACATCGTACTGGTAATCAATGCGGTGCAGCTCGCTAATCGTGAGGCACTGTCCGTTGGTTCAGTCAAAGTGAGTTCGGCAACCCCAGCCATTGAGCAGCGCCGCAGAATTGCCTTGGTGGTGGATGATTCACTCACCATGCGTAAAGTGTTGTCTCGTGTGCTTGAGCGCGAAGACTTTGAAGTGCTGACCGCAAATGACGGCATGGATGCGGTGCAAAAGTTACAGCAAATCACGCCGGATATTATTCTGACAGATATCGAAATGCCGCGCATGGACGGTTTTGAATTCTCAAGGCACGTGCGCGATAACGAAGCGACCAAACACACGCCACTCATTGTGATTAGCTCGCGCACGGCCGACAAACATCGCAATTTGGCGGCTGAAATTGGGGTGAATGCCTTCTTGGGTAAACCGGTGCAGGATGAAGACTTAATTGCGCAAGTCAATGCATTACTCATGCAAAACGCATCTTCAAATAATTCAATTTCTTAGTCTATATCAGCACAAACCTTTTACGCTGCCCTGCGAGCCTTTATTTATAAGGCTTCCAGGGCATTATTTTTTTCTCGCATTAAAATATGCCATTTTCGGCTTGTTTTTTCTACCAAATTATCCAAAGTATTCGTCTCTAAATTTTCATCAATCAGGTAAAATTTAGGCTATGTCCAATGCAAATACATTTGAACCTAGCAATGCCTTGCAGAATGCGCCTGCATTCGTTCATTTGCGTTGCCACAGCGAATATTCGATTGTGGATGGCATTGTGCGCATTGACGATTATGTCAAACAAGCAGTGGCTGACCAGATGCCAGCACTGGCACTGACCGACCTCAATAATCTGTTTGGCGCCATTAAGTTTTATAAAGCCGCGCGAGGAAAAGGCCTAAAGCCGATTTTAGGTTGTGATATCTGGCTGGAAAACAGCGTAAATCGCGACCAGCCTTCCCGCTTGTTATTATTGTGCCAGTCGCACGCGGGCTATTTATTGTTATGCCAATTATTAAGCCGTGCATATCTCACCAATCAGTATCGTGGTCGCACTGAATTCAAGCGAGAATGGTTTGCTGAAAGCGGTACTGAAGGTCTGCTGTTACTGTCGGGCGCAATGGCGGGCGATGTTGGTCAGGCCTGTTTGCAGGATAATACTGCGTTGGCAACACAACTTGCCGAAGACTGGCATCAATTATTTCCAGGCCGTTATTATCTCGAAGTGCAACGCGTTGCAACAGATAACAAAGCACAGCAGGAACATTATATTTCGCATATTCGGGGCATCGCCCACCAGCTCAATTTGCCTGTAGTGGCCACGCACCCCATTCAATTTACCACGCCCGATGATTTTCGTGCACACGAAGCGCGCACTTGCATTTCAGAAGGCTATGTGTTGGCCGATACACGTCGGCCTAAGCATTTTACAACGGAGCAATATTTTAAAACGCAGGCGCAAATGGCTGATTTATTTGCCGATATGCCTGAAGCGCTCGCCAATAGTGTGGAAATTGCCAAACGCTGTAATTTAACGCTTACATTAGGCAAAAATTATTTACCCAATTTTCCAACGCCAAATAACGAGAGTCTGGATGAGTTTTTAATTCTGGAGGCGAAAAAGGGTTTAAACAAGCGACTGGAAGTACTGTACCCGAATGAAGAAGTGCGCCTTGCCAAACAGCCAAATTATGACGCTAGGCTTGAATTTGAAACTAAAGTCATCAATCAGATGGGTTTTGCCGGCTACTTTTTGATTGTGGCCGATTTTATTCAATGGGCAAAGCATCATGGCGTGCCGGTAGGGCCTGGCCGTGGCTCTGGTGCGGGCTCTGTGGTGGCCTACAGTTTAGGTATTACCGACTTAGACCCGCTTGAATACAATTTATTGTTCGAGCGCTTTTTAAATCCTGACCGCGTTTCCATGCCAGACTTTGATATCGACTTCTGCCAAGAAGGCCGCGATCGTGTCATTGAATACGTTAAGCAAAAATATGGTCTAGATGCTGTTTCGCAAATTGCTACCTTCGGTACCATGGCAGCCAAAGCGGTGGTGCGCGATGTCGGACGCGTGCTGGATTTGCCTTTCCATTTTGTCGATGGCATTAGTAAGTTAATTCCGATGGAATTGGGCATTACGCTTTCTGATGCGCTGGTAAAAGAGCCGCAGCTTGCCGAGCGTCGCGAAAATGAAGAAGAGTTACGCGAATTGTTGGAATTAGCATTACGGCTAGAAGGACTGGTGCGTAATGTTGGCATGCACGCGGGGGGCGTATTGATTTCTCCCGGAAAAATTTCGGATTTTTGCCCAGTCTATTGTCAGGCAGATGGCGCCAGTTTGGTCAGCCAGTACGATAAAGATGATGTAGAAGCTGTCGGGCTGGTGAAGTTTGACTTTTTGGGTTTGCGCACGCTGACGATTTTAGAATTAGCCCTCAAAAATGCCAATAAACAGCGCGCGGCTGAGGGTTTGCCACCACTCTCGTTTGAAACGCTGCCCCTGAACGATAAAGCGACTTTTCAATTACTCAAAACGGCAAACACAACGGCCGTATTCCAGCTTGAATCCAAGGGCATGAAAGACATGCTCAAGCAGGCCATGCCCGATTGCTTTGAAGATATTATTGCCTTGGTGGCGCTCTATCGGCCGGGCCCAATGGATTTGATTCCAGATTTCTGCCGGCGCAAACACGGTAAGCAGCGTGTGGAATATCCACATCCTTTAACCGAGCCAATCTTAAAAGAAACCTATGGCATTGCTGTGTATCAGGAACAAGTGATGCAGATTGCGCAAGTCGTTGCAGGCTATAGCTTGGGGGGAGCCGATTTACTGCGTCGCGCAATGGGTAAAAAGAAAGTCGAGGAAATGGATGCGCAACGCAAAACATTTGTAGAGGGTGCCACCAAAAATAACATGACCGAACGGCAAGCGACCGAATTGTTTGATTTGCTTGAAAAATTTGCGGGTTACGGTTTTAATAAATCGCATGCTGCGGCCTACGCACTGGTCGCGTATCAAACGGCTTATTTAAAAGCGCATTATCCCGCCGCATTTTTAGCCTCGACCATGTCGGCCGACATGAACAACACAGACAGTGTGCACACGTTTTACGATGATTGTGCGCCGAATCAAATTGAGGTGCTGCCACCAGATATCAATCAAAGTGATTTCAAATTTACGCCTATTAACAAGCAGCAAATTTTGTACGGACTAGGGGCGATTAAAGGCACGGGTTTGGCGGCAATTGAGGTCATTCTGCAGGCCCGCGAGCAAGGCGGACCTTTCAAGGATTTATTCGATTTTTGTAATCGACTTGATTTGCGTAAAGTGAATCAACGTGTGGTTGAATCTTTAATCCGTGCAGGAGCCTTTGATAAACTGTCCCCTAGCCGCAATGCGCTATTGGCAGGTGTTGCCAATGCAATGGCAGCAGCCGAGCAAAATAGCGCCAACAGCAACCAAAACAGCTTGTTCGGCGAAGTAGAAGATAAAGCTGCTCACGTGCTACCGAGCGTGCCCGAGTGGTCTGAGCAACAACGCTTATTAGAAGAAAAAGCGGCCCTGGGATTTTACTTTAGCGGACATCCCTACTTGGCATATCAAAAAGACATTAACCAGTTTGTTAGCGCCTCACTCGCCAATCTAACACCCAAAGAACAGCCGCAATTGATTGCGGGGATTGTATCGGGTATACGTATTCGCATGACTGGCCGTGGCAAAATGGCGATAGTGGGCTTAGATGACGGCACAACGCGCATTGAAGTGGTTGTCGGTAGCGAGCTACTTAACCAGTCACAACAATTATTAAAAGACGACCAGTTGGTGATTGTGGAGGGTCGTGTGAGTCACGATGAATTTTCTGGTGGCATTCGAGTAAATGCGAGAAAGATGTTTGATTTATCTGGACTGAGGAATTCACGCGCAAGTTTTTTAAAAATCGCTTGCAACGGGCAAGCTGATGCCGCCAAACTAAAAGCTTTGCTGCAACCTTACTGCAGACCAGAAACCGATGAGCAGCGTGGCTGCCCCGTAAAAGTGGAATATCATAATAAAACCAGTAAAGTTGAACTGATGCTCGGAAGTGCCTGGCGCGTTGACTTACACGAAGAATTGATTGCCAGTTTAACCGAATGGTTAAGTCGTGAAAATGTAAAAATCCTATATAATTAAACGTATTGAATTTAGAAAAGAAGCGAATTAAATGAAAATAAGTTACCTAGACTTTGAACAGCCGATTGCAGAACTGGAAGCGCAAATTGAAGGGCTGCAGGCTGCCCATGATGCCAATGATGCTCTAGATATTTCTAAAGAGCTGACAGCGCTACAAAATAAAAATAAAAAACTATCAGAAGACATTTACGGCAGTTTAACGGCATGGCAAATTTCACAATTGGCACGTCATCCGCAGCGGCCTTATACGCTTGATTATATTCGAGGCATGTTTACGGATTTTGAAGAGCTGCACGGAGACAGAGCTTATGCAGATGATCCGGCAATCGTTGGTGGGCTAGCACGTTTTGAAGGTCAACCCGTGATGGTCATTGGGCATCAAAAAGGACGTGATGTAAAAGAGCGCCAGTATCGCAATTTTGGTATGCCAAGGCCAGAAGGTTACCGCAAAGCCCTGCGCTTATTTCGTTTGGCAGAAAAGTTCTCGATCCCCATCATTACACTCATTGACACACCAGGCGCGTATCCCGGAATTGGTGCTGAAGAACGCGGGCAGTCAGAGGCTATTGCGCGTAATTTGTATGTGATGGCTGAGCTTAAAACACCAATTATCGGTGTGATTATTGGCGAAGGTGGTTCAGGGGGCGCGTTGGCGCTGGGTGTGGTTGATCAGTTGCTGATGCTGCAATACGGCACTTATTCAGTCATATCCCCTGAAGGCTGTGCATCTATTTTGTATAAAAGTGCAGATAAGGCATCCGTTGCGGCCGAGTCTCTCGCGATTACTGCTGATCGCCTAAAAGCGCTAGGTTTGGTTGACCGTATTGTCCAAGAACCATTAGGCGGCTCTCACCGTGATCCAGAGGCTGTCATGACAACATTGCGGGCGGCGCTTAAAGAAGAGTTGGCTAAGTTGAAATCAAAATCAACGAAAGTGCTGTTGGTTAGCCGATATGAGCGCTTGATGGGCTATGGTAAGTACAAAGAAATCGTTGAAAAAAAACGCTAAGGCGCAGTGTGTAATTGCGGCAAATATCATCGAACCCACGCAACTTCTATTAAAAAAACTCAGTACCGTTCTTGTTCATCATCTCAGCCTTGATGGACGGGATGCTCAGTCAACGACTGACAACATTCATTCTAAGCCACTGCTATTGCTAGCGTTGAGTGGTGGCTTGGACTCAACCGTTTTGTTGCATTTGCTCGCAGCTCTCCGCCAGAATCTTTCTTTTTCACTACAGGCCATGCACGTACACCACGGCTTGAGCCCGCATGCGAATGACTGGACGGAGTTCTGCATCGCGCAGTGCAAAACTTTGGAGGTTCCGCTACATGTCGAATATGTCAATATCGAACCAAAGAATAAGTCTGGTATTGAGGCAGCGGCTAGAAAATTGCGCTATCAAGCGCTTTTCAATTTTAAACATGCTGATTTGAAGCCAGCCTTTATTGTCACGGCACATCATCAAGATGATCAGGCCGAAACGCTTTTATTACAGCTATTTAGAGGCGCCGGCGTGAAAGGCTTGGCAAGCATGGCTAAAATAGACCAGGAAAGACGGCTATTGCGCCCGCTGTTAGATGTTTCTCGCTCAGATTTACATGACTATGCGCGTCTTAATGGACTAACTTGGTGTGAGGACGAAAGTAACTTAAACACAAATTACGAGCGAAATTTTTTGCGTCATCATGTCATGCCTGTTTTGCTTGCGCGCAATCCATCTATTCAACCTATCATCGCAAGAGTGGCTGCACATCTAGCCGAAGCAGAAGGTTTGCTAGATACGCTCGCTGAGATTGATGCAAGCCAAATCTTGTCAGAAAACAGTTTATGTTTGGTGTCTTTAGAAAAGTTGGGGCGATCACGCGCAAAAAATCTGTTGCGTTGGTGGTTAGCGCGCAATCAGTTATCCATGCCTAATGCAGAATACCTGTCTGAAATTTTGGACCAGCTCTTCAATGCAAAGCCAGATGCCAATATAAATATTCCATTGCATCATCACGATGTCGTAAATTCATACCAGCCACCAATAAGCCTAAGACGTTATCGGCAAAGAGTTTACTTAGTTTCCATGCAAGCTTCGAAACCATTTGACTTAACATGGCATGGTGAACCGCTTTTGACCCTACCGAATCGAGGATTGCTAGAGTTTAGGCATGCCACTGGGAGGGGTTTAGCCTTAAAGCACGGTCTTAGTGGATTAAGAATTACCCAGCGAAGTGGTGGTGAAACTTTTAAGCCTCACGCATTGCGACCTTCAAGAACGCTTAAGCATTTGTTGCAAGAGGCGCATATTCCACCTTGGTTACGCGACTGCTTACCGCTGATTTATTGGCATGACAAGCTCGTTTTTGTTCCTGGCATAGGCGCAGCGCACGATATGGCTGCCTCCCATGACGAGCCGGGAGTTGAGATTGTTTGGCATCCATCACAAATCTAAATAAAACCGCATCTGTTCATTCGCTACAACCCTAATGAGCTGAATCACCTATTTTATTGGTTATATACAACCAATAAATGGCTGTATATAACCATATATTGGTTGTATACTTATTTCATTAACTTGCATCAATATGTAACATTTTGTTTCATATGGGTTAGTTTCACTTATTAAGTGTTGGAATGATTATTGCTATTGTACAAAGTTGCCATTTCTTCGTGAAATTTAGATAGCGGCTTTTAAAAAACTCTAACCTAGGGAATTTAGTATGCAAAAAACATCCAATACAAGCAATATAAAACCAAAAATGATCTTAATGGCTATATTGGCCGCTTACGCTGCTCCGCAAATGGCATATGCTGAAGACAATGGCAATGCGGTGGATTTAGGTAAAATTGAAGTGATTGGTACAACACCTCTTGCAGGGGTGGGTTTGCCAATTGAGCAGATTCCATCCAATGTGCAGGTTGTTAAAGGCAAAGAATTGCAACAACAAAATAGCTTGAGTATTGCCGATTTCATGAATAACAATCTGCAAGGTGTGAGCGTGAATGAAACGCAAAACAACCCGTACCAGCCTGATATTTTATTCCGTGGTTTTACCGCGTCACCTTTGTTAGGCACGCCGCAAGGACTGTCAGTATTTCAAGATGGCGTACGCGTCAATGAACCGTTTGGCGATGCAGTGAACTGGGATTTAATTCCGGTGAATGCTATTGCCGGCATGAATTTGATGCCAGGGTCAAACCCTGTGTTTGGCTTAAATACATTAGGTGGAGCGCTATCCGTACAAACTAAAAACGGTCGCACGCATCAAGGTGGCGGTATTGAAACCAGTTTTGGCTCATGGTCACGCAAAACGGTTGCCGCAGAATTTGGGGGTGTGTCAGCGGATAATTCAATTGACTACTTTCTGGCAGGAAACTATTTTGATGAAGATGGCTGGCGTGACCACTCGCCAACCGAAGTGAAGCAGATTTTTGGTAAAGTGGGCTGGCAAAACGAAGCATCTCGTTTAGAGCTCAGTTATACCGGTGCGGACAACGACATGGTTGGTAATGGCCTAGTCCAAAAAGAACTGATGGAGGATTTTGGCCGTGAAACCATTAATACCAAGCCTGACCAAACTAAAAACACATTATCATTTTTGAACTTAAATGGCAGTCATTGGTTAAATGATGACGTGCAATTGAGTGCCAATACTTATTATCGAAAATCAAAACGTAAAACGTTAAATGGCGATATCAATGATGGTTATGATTTATTGGCGACCGGAACTGTTGCAGGTAATGATGCCGATTGCCCATTGGGTACAGGTGATGAGGATGAATTGTGTAGCGGGGTACTCAATCGCAGTAACACGGATCAAAAAGGCTATGGCTTTAATGCACAATTGGCCTTTAACCAACCCTTGCTAGAAAAACAAAATCAATTGATTGTGGGCTTGGGTTACGACTATTCACGCGTGAAATTTAACCAATCTTCAGAGTACGGTATCATTAATGCATCACGCGGTGTTGATGGTATAAACGTGGAAAGTGCTGATGCAGAAGTAGATTTGCTAGGTAAAACCCGCAGTTGGGGCGTGTTTGCAACAGATACTTTGTCCTTGACGAATCAGTGGCACCTAACGCTTTCTGGCCGCTACAACCATATTAAAGTTAAAAACACTGACAAGATCAATCCTAAGGGTTCGTTTGAGGATGTTGATGGTGACCCATTGACGCCTGATGAAGATGTGTCCCTTTCTGGCAACCATAGCTTTAGCCGCTTTAACCCAGCCATTGGGTTAAGTTTTACACCAACCAAAGACCTGTCTGTTTATGGTTCTTATAATGAGGGTATGCGCGCTCCAACTTCGATGGAATTGGGTTGTGCAAATCCAAATGTACCGTGTAAATTGCCAAACGCGATGGCAGGCGATCCTCCGCTAGATGAAGTGGTTTCAAAAACTTTTGAATTGGGCGCTCGTGGAAATTTAACAACAGACGTGAAATGGTCAGCAGCGGTATACCGAACTGAAAACCACGATGATATTCAGTTTATTTCGACCAACGCAACCAATGGCATGGGCTATTTTGATAACGTCGGCAAAACCCGTCGTATGGGCTTAGATGCTGGTTTATCAGGCGCAATCGGTAGCTTTAGCTGGAATGCAGGCTATAGCTATTTAAAAGCAACCTATGAATCAGATTTAGAGTTAACAAATGCACTTAACTCAACCACTGATGGCAATGCAATTCAGGTGAAAAAAGGTGACCGTTTAGCTAATTTACCTGAACATTCGTTTAAATTACGCCTGCAATTGGACGTTACGCCAAATTGGAGTGTAGGTACCAATATCAACACATTCTCTGATGTTTATGTCCGTGGCAACGAAAATAATAAACATCAGGCCAATGACGGAGACGCTGGCCACGTGCAAGATAGCGGAAAAATTGGTGGCTACACCGTTGTGAACTTAGATACACGTTATAAATTTAATGATAGCGGCTGGCAGGTATTTGCTAAAGCCATCAATATTTTTGATAAAGAATATGCTTCAGGCGGACAATTTGGTGAAAGTTGGATTCAAAACGGTGTGTTTTCAGGTGAAGGTGAACCATCAAAACTCTTAATGCCAGGTGCGCCACGTGCAGGTTGGATCGGCGTGCGCTACGATTTTGGCGGTAAGAAGTAACTGAAGTAATCATGAAGGAAAAATTTTGCAATTAGCGCAGATCGCACAGGGCAATACCTCAACGGTTTTGAAGCAACAGTCAAAAATTCTGATTGTTGAAGATGAGGTGTTATTTGCTCGTGCGGTGATGCGCCGCTTGCAAAAAGTCGGCTACGAATGCGAGCATGTGGAGAGTTTGTTGGCTGCCGCAGCCGCATTAAAGCAATTTGTGCCTGATTTAGTGTTGCTTGATATGCGTCTGCCAGACGGTAATGGGCTGGATTTACTGGCAGATTTAGTCGCTAAAAATGCGGCAGTGATTGTGATGACTGCTCATGGAGAAGTGAGTGACGCCGTAAATGCGATTAAATTAGGTGCGGTTGATTACCTTAAAAAGCCCATAGACTTAGAAGAGCTATTGCTTTCAGTACAAAAAGCGGAAGCCGCAGCGGTGCAAAGTAACAGCCTGGATTACTCGCGCCAGCGTAATGCGCATGCGGCAGAAGGCGTCGAACTGTTGGGTGACAGTGTTGCTATCCAAAGTGTGAAAGCACAAATTCAGCGCATTGCGCAATTGGTTTCAAGTGACACTGTGCCGCCAACGGTATTGATTGGTGGTGAAACAGGCACGGGTAAAGATGTAGCAGCGCGTTTATTACATTTATCTTGTGCCAATAAAGACAAACCTTTTGTGCATATTGATTGTGCATCATTGCCCGCTGAGTTGATTGAAAGTGAGTTATTTGGGCATGAAAAAGGCGCATTTACCGGCGCGCAAGGTGCTCGGCCGGGATTGATTGAGGCCGCTGAAGACGGCACGCTCTTTTTAGATGAAATTGGTGAGTTGCCACTAACATTACAAGCTAAGCTTTTGAACGTGCTTGAGCGCCGAATAGTCCGTAGGCTGGGCTCTACGAAGGAGCGCGCAGTGCCTGCACGTTTTATTGCCGCAACCAATCGAGATTTGCATGAAATGTCTGCAGCCGGGCGTTTTCGGCAAGATTTATATTACAGGCTCAATGTGATGAGCATTCACATGCCGCCGCTGCGCGACCGCGAAGATGATGCATTATTACTCGCCAAGCATTTTGCAGCGCAAACCGCTAAACGCTACGGACTTGCCAGCCCAGTTTTTATGGCGGATGCCGTAGAGCGCATTCGGCAGTATCAGTGGCCCGGCAATGTGCGGGAATTACGCCACCAAGTCAGCCGTGCGATGCTGTTGAGTCACCAAGGACGTATTGCTTCAGTCGACCTCGCCTTGCCCATGCTACAAAGTGGTGCGCCACCGGCCGATTTTGTTACAAACAACGCATTGGCGGATTATCAGGCCTATACACAAATGAATTCAGTCACGCAAAATCAAGTGACGTTACATGAGGCGGAAAAAAATATATTGTTAAAAGCCTTGGCTGAGGCCGAATATAATGTGTCAAAAGCCGCACGAAAACTTGGCATTACCCGTATGACGATGCGATATCGTATGGATAAGCATCAAATTCCGCATAAGTAACTCAAGAACTCCCCTCACTACCTCTAGTATATTTATGGTGTGATGATGTTTGTCAAATGACGGCATTATCACTGCGTGGTATGATTTAGCCCATTGAAAAAGAGGAAGTTAATCATGCAAATCGGTACCCCATTAGGCCCCAACGCCACCCGTGTCATGCTGCTCGGTAGCGGTGAACTCGGTAAAGAAGTGATTATTGCGTTGCAGCGTTTGGGTGTTGAAGTGATTGCCGTGGACCGTTACGAGAATGCCCCTGGCCAGCAGGTTGCGCATCGTGCCTATACGATTGATATGACTGACAATCAGGCCTTGCGTGATTTGGTGGCAAAAGAAAAACCGCATTTAATTGTGCCGGAAATCGAAGCGCTCAATACCAGTACCCTAGCTGATATTGAGGCGGCGGGCATCGCCACGGTGATACCAACCGTAAAAGCCGTGCAACTGACGATGAACCGAGAGGGTATACGCCGGTTAGCAGCGGAAGAATTACAGTTACCGACTTCACCGTATGCGTTTGCCAGAAGCGAAGCTGAATTGCAGGCCGCCATTGATGCAGGCATAGGTTATCCATGTTTTATTAAGCCGACCATGTCGTCTTCAGGCAAAGGACAATCGCGCATTACGCAAGCGAGTGAAGTAAAAACCGCTTGGGAATATGCCGGTAGGGGCGGGCGCGTCAATCAAGGTGTGGTGATTGTGGAAGGCCAGATTGATTTTGATTATGAAATTACCTTGTTAACAGTGCGTGCCAAAAATGCACAGGGTGACATTCAAACTTATTTCTGTGAACCCATTGGCCATGTACAGAAAAATGGCGACTATGTAGAGAGCTGGCAGCCGCAAGCCATGACAACTGGTGCGTTGGAAGCATCAAAACGTATCGCCAAGGCTGTGACGGATAGCCTAGGTGGGCTAGGGTTGTTCGGTGTGGAACTGTTCATCAAAGGCGATAACGTATGGTTTAGTGAAGTGAGCCCGCGCCCACATGACACTGGCATGGTGACGATGTGTAGCCAGCGCTTTAGTGAGTTTGAATTGCATGCTCGTGCTATTCTAGGTTTACCCGTGGATGTGAGTTTGCGTGAAGCGGGTGCCAGTGCAGTGATATATGGACAACATGAAACCAAAGATTTGGCATTTGAGGGTGTCGAGGCGGCTTTAGCTGTGCCTAATAGTGATATTCGTTTATTTGGCAAGCCAGAATCGTTTGTAAAACGGCGCATGGGTGTCGCATTAGCGACAGGTAAGGATGTTGATGAGGCGAGAGGGCGCGCAAAACTGGCGGCTAGCCTTGTTAAACCAAAAATTGCTAAATCATGCTAGATAAAATAGAAGAAGCAGGTAGCGATAAACGCACCTTTTTTGAGTTGCTAGGGGGCGAAACTAATGGCACTGCCAATATCCGTCACCTGGTCGAAACTTTTTACGACATCATGGATAGTGACCCCAAGGCGGCGCCCATCCGCGCCATGCATCAGCCAGATTTAACCTCAGCGCGTGAAAAACTCTTTATGTTCTTAACGGGTTGGACGGGCGGGCCGCAACTCTATATTGAGCGCTATGGGCATCCCATGCTACGGGCACGGCATTTGCCGTTTCCGATTGATGCTTCTGCACGCGATCAGTGGATGTACTGTATGATTAAAGCCATGCATCAACTAGAGTTTGACGAAGATTTGATGACAAAACTGGCCAGCCAGTTATACGGTGTAGCTGATTTTATGCGCAATCAGGCGGAAAAAAACTAGATTTTTCTGTGTGTCAGTTAAGCGTTAAATACTTCAAAAAAACCTTCAATTTTCCCGAGAAATTTTTGATGCCCTGGAAGCCTTTGTTTATAAGGCTTCCAGGGCATCAAAAAAGGTTGTGCGGATTATTTGTTAGAAACTAAGCCACCCAGTAGCGCTGCAACGGCAGTTTTTCTTGTGCTGGCAGGCCGCACATCTGCGGCTTGAATTTGCTTGCTGGCTTCATAGGGTTTATCAAACCAAGGGTCGCTGACTTTCTTTTTCGGTGGCATGCGCTGCGTTGCACCTTCAGGGCTGCTTCGCGCAGTTTTGCTGGGTCGACTGCCGTCTTTTTGAAGGTCAGAGGTCGTTTTTTGACTTGGTTTTTCAAGGTTTGCAGTGATTTTGATAATGCTTTTTTTAATCAGTTTTTCAATTTCAGTTAAGTATTTTTCTTCTTCTTCACTGACCAATGAAATAGCAACGCCACTCGCGCCAGCGCGGCCGGTGCGGCCGATACGGTGCACGTAATCTTCAGGTGCGCTTGGGATTTCATAGTTAATCACCATAGGTAACTCGCTGATATCCAAGCCTCTTGCTGCAACATCAGTTGCGACTAAGGCCATGATTTTGCCTGCTTTAAACGCATCGAGTGCTTCAATGCGCTCTCTTTGCGTTTTATCGCCATGAATCGCATCAGCAGCGATGCCGCTTTTGGCTAGGCTACGGCTTAAGCGACTTGCAGTGATTTTTGTTTTGGTAAACACAATCACCTGACTGGTGCTTGCCTCTTTAAGCAGTTGAACGAGTAGTGACTCTTTATCGCGCTGCGCGACTTGGTACACTTGTTGTGTCACGTTGTCATTGGTCGCGTTACTGCGAGCGACTTCAATTAAAGTTGGGTTGGTCAGAAAGTCATCGGATAACTTTTTGATTTCATTAGAAAACGTGGCTGAAAACATTAAATTTTGGCGCTGTTTTGGCAGTAGCGCCAGAATGCGTTTTAGGTCGGGCATAAAGCCCATATCTAGCATTCTGTCAGCCTCATCCAGCACTAACATCTGTACCTGATTGAGTTGCAAAGTTTTTTGTTCGATGTGATCCAACAGGCGACCTGGCGTGGCAACCAAAACCTCAACGCCGGTTTTTAAGTGCGGTGTTTGGGTTTTAATGTCCACACCACCAAATACCACCAAAGAGCGCAAAGCAGTATGTTTGGCATACGCTTTGACGCTGGCCTCCACCTGAATGGCCAATTCACGCGTGGGCGTTAAAATAAGCGCACGCACGGGGTGCTTGGCAGGTGAAGTGCTGGTGTTGGCAAGTGGAAGTAATTTCTGCAACAAAGGCAACGCAAACGCTGCAGTTTTACCTGTGCCGGTTTGCGCGCCCGCCATCAAATCCCCCCCAGCCAATGCAACTGGAATGGCTTGCACTTGGATGGGCGTAGGTGTTGTGTAGCCAGATTCTTTCAGGGCTTTGAGCAGTTCAGGCGCGAGGCCCAAATGGTCAAAATTCGAAAGCTGAGTTGTTTCTGTTGCAGAAATTACATTTTCAGTCATGTGTTGAAGTCTATCCAATACGAAAATTACGCAAAGCTACGTGGACGACGCGGTGCACCGCTACCACCCGCATTTGCATTACCAAAGCTACGTGAATCACTAGAGTTACGACCAGCAGGGCGGCTATCGGTTCTGCTATCACGTCGAGCCGTATCTGCGCGGCCTTCAAAACGAGCACCTAGCACGCGATTGTCGTTGCGTGGTGCGCTGTTTTGGCCATCACGCGGAAAAGGTTTTTTGCCAAAAGCAGCGGCATCACCAAAACTACGATTAGGTGCAGAGGCACCTGAGCGCTCAGTGTTGGCCCGGTCACGGCCACCATTTGCATTGCGATCACCAAAGCTACGTGGACGGTCACCTGTAGGTTTTTCTGTACGGTTGAATTCTGGGCGTGCAGCATAGCCTACCGAATTACCATTGGCTTCACGAGGTACAGATTCACGGTTACCGCGGCCTTCAAAACGATTTTCATTGCGGCCAAAGCTACGCTCTTCACGAGGTTTAAAGCCACCGCGACCACCTGGCGCATGCGAGCGTTCATTGCGCGCATTGCGGTCTTGGCCGCGTTTGCCAGCAGGTGCGTCAGATTTCATTGGACGTTTTGGTTCAAAGCCTTCAATCACGGCAGCTTCCATACGGTTACCGGTAAACTGCTCAATTTTTCGCAATAAATGGCGGTCAACGTTAGAGGCAAATGAAATCGCAATGCCAGTGTTACCAGCACGGCCAGTACGGCCGATACGATGCACGTAATCTTCAGCAAATTTAGGTAAATCGTAATTGATTACGTGCGTAATGCCATGCACATCAATGCCGCGTGCGGCAACATCGGTTGCCACTAACACTTTGACATCACCATGACGCAATTTAGTTAAAGTGCGGTTACGTGCGCCTTGCGTCATGTCGCCATGTAGGGCAGCGGTTTTGTGGCCAGCGGCATATAAGTCTTCAGCTAATACATCGGCGTGGCGTTTAGTACTGGTGAAAATAATCGCTTGATTCACTTCAGGTGCAATTAACAAATGCTCAAGCAATTTGTTTTTGTGTGTCATGTCATCAACATAATGCAAACGTTGCTCAATGTTGGCATGTTTTTCACGTTGCGCGGCCACCTGAATGGATTTTGGATTTTTCAAGATTTGTTTAGCAATACGCGCAATGTCACCATCTAATGTGGCTGAGAATAACAAGGTTTGGCGTTCTTTTGATAGCTGCTCACAGATACGCTCAACATCAGGTAAAAAGCCCATGTCCAACATGCGGTCTGCTTCATCTAAAATGAGCATTTGCAAACGGCTTAAATCAATACGGCCGCGCTCCATGTGATCTAGTAGACGGCCAGGAGTGGCGACTAAAATATCTAGCGGTTGTGACAGTAATTTGTTTTGTAGTGGGTAGGGCATGCCGCCCACAATACTGACTGTACGGGCGCGCATGTATTTGCCATATTTACGGGCAGCTTCATTGACTTGTGCCGCGAGTTCGCGGGTTGGGGTCAATACTAAAATGCGCGGGCCACGGCTTTTGGATTCATGCGGCGTGGCGAGTAAGTTCAATGCTGGCAGCATAAATGCTGCGGTTTTACCTGTACCAGTTTGGGCTGACGCCATTAGGTCGTGGCCTTCTAATACAACAGGGATAGCCTGCGCCTGCACAGCAGTAGGGGTGGTGTAACCAGACTCTTCAATAGCACGGAGAATAGCAGGATTTAAATTTAATGATTCAAAAGACAAGGTAGTCCCTTTCAAAAGCTGTTTTCATAAAAAACAATAATAAAGGGCGCGAGTAAATGCAATCTTGTTTGCTGTCGTGTTAAATCAATCACACCAAGCAAAAAATATGACGCAAAAAGCAATTTAAAAAATATATAAAGCTTTATTTACCAGCGCACGGGCATAGCCGCTAACCAGTAAAAGATAGATTTAACGGAATCAAATCTAAAGAATAGTCACTTCAAAAGTTCACGAGTGACAGAGGGTCAGGGCAATGAATCTAAAACTATAAATAGCATTTAAGTTTTAAGTTGTGCGCATTATAGGCACGAATTTAAAATTGTCAAAGGTTTATTTTGGTTAATGTGTTAAAATCGCCGCCTTTCAATGAACTGGCTACAAATATATGTCTCGCAATTTACGTAATGTCGCAATCATCGCCCACGTTGACCATGGTAAAACCACCATGGTGGATAAACTTTTACAACAAGCAGGTACTTTTTCATCGCACCAAGTCGTTTCTGAGCGCGTCATGGATAGTGGCGATATTGAAAAAGAGCGTGGTATTACTATTTTGGCTAAAAACACCGCTTTGGTGTATGAAGGCACACACATCAACATTGTGGATACTCCTGGCCATGCAGACTTTGGTGGCGAGGTTGAGCGTGTGTTGGGTATGGTTGATGGTGTAGTGCTATTGGTCGATGCCGTTGAAGGCCCCATGCCGCAAACAC
>Ga0116182_1001739_pt1 | contig 22142 bp, 20 predicted proteins | sample AD_UKC077_MetaG_FD_89805 | JGI IMG/M metagenome (GOLD analysis project Ga0116182, IMG submission 89805) | Active sludge microbial communities of municipal wastewater-treating anaerobic digesters from USA - AD_UKC077_MetaG | ecosystem: Engineered > Bioreactor > Anaerobic > Digestate | place: USA...
AAAATATCCACCCGGGGCGCGGTTCTTTTGATTTTTCGAACCAGCGACACAACAGCGTTCTCGGACGCGACGTCGCATTGCATAAGTCGGAATTTTCGGGAAGGTTCGAAAAGACGTGCCGCGGCCCAGTATTTCCGGGTTCGGCTGATCCCGAAAACGGTATCTCCGGCCGTGATAAACTTTTTTGCCAGTTCAAGTCCCAGTCCGCGGCTGGCGCCGGTAATAACAACTGTTTTTTTCATGGTGGAGTTTATCGGGTTTTTAATTCTTTGTTGAGGTACCCGTCGATCACGGCGAAGGCGATGGTGTCTTCTTCATACTTTCCCTCTTCGCGCATCCGTGTGGTTAACGAGAGAAAAACGGAATCTTCCGTGAATTTCTGCGCGTGAGCGACCATCGGTGGTGTTTTAACGATGTCACCAGCCTTCACCTTCAGCACCTGCTTCCTAGAGGGATCTTCAACCGGACAGCAGTGGGTTTCATAAGCCCCGCTGATCAGGTACATATACTGGATGTCTTTTTTATGATAATGGTTTGCCCGGACGGACCCTTTTTTTGAGGTGATGTAGGCAACGTGACCGATATTCCCCTCAAAAATGTTGAAGATTTCTCCGCGGGCATCGACAAACGCGGGGGCAATATGTTTGATGGTTTCTAATTCCATGACAGGTTCCTTTCTTTCTTGGATTAACTTCAGCGGAGCAACGTCTTACGGGAAACGTGGAACAAAACCCTTGGTCCAAAAAACATTCTCTTTCCCCCGTTGCCCGGTATTTTTAAAACTCCTGAAACCAGGCTATCGTACGTTTCAACCCCTCCTCAAGGCCGTACCGGGGCTTATAACCGGTCACCGTGGAAAGTTTGGTAATGTCAGGGCAACGGCGTTTCGGGTCACTCTTGGCATAGACCGCGTGGGGTGGATCGATATTCACGATTTCCACCGGATACGGCATAGCTTTTTGGACGTAATGCGCCAGTTCCTGAATTGAGATTTCGGGCTCAGGGTTTCCCAGGTTGAAAGCTTCACCGTTGGCCTCGCTGAAGAGGACACGGAAAAGCGCCTCAACCCCGTCATTGATGTAACAAAAAGACCGCGTGTTCCGACCATCCCCGTGAATCGGCAACGGTTGCTTGCGCAGTGCATGCTCAATAAAATTGGGTAGCACACGATAATCGTCCGGACGGATTCCCGGCCCGTAAACGTTAAAAGGGCGTACCATTTTCACCGGCGTCTCGTAAACATTCCAAAAAGCCGAGCACATGGTTTCACCGTACCGTTTCGATTCGTCATAGCAGGCCCGAGGCCCGATAACCGCCACGTTACCGCGATATTCCTCCCGGGTCGGGACATGCCGGCTGTCCGGATCCCCGTAAACTTCACTCGAACTCGTAAAAAGAAAACTTTTCACTTTTTTTTCGCGGGCGAGCTCAAGCATATTCCGGGTCCCTATCGTTCCCACGTCCATGGTTTCAATCGGATACTTGGTGTAATAGACCGGTGAGGCAATCCCCGCGGCGTGAATAATGTAATCCACTTTTTCATCCAATTTCACCGGCTCAATGACATTTTGCCGACGGAAAACAATGTGGTCGTCCGAAATGATTTGCTGTTCATAGCCCGTGATGAAATTATCAAGAAGGATTGCCTTGAGCTTTTTGTTGTGGAGATGGTGCTGGTTCATATGACGCAAGAGAAGCGTAATGTAATTCCCGAGAAATCCCCCCGCCCCGGTCACAAGGAAAGTACTGTTCTCGAAATGCTTATGATAGGACTTCAGGTTTTTTGCCAGCTGTGTGATATCTTCCTGGATAATTCTGGACTCATAAAGACGCTTTTTCGATTTATCGGTCACCGCATCCACCTCTCTCGGATCATCGTCACCATTTATTCGACTGGTTACCGCCGGGGAAACCCACGCAGTTTCTTGCCTCAGAAAAGAGTTGTGATTATAGCCTAAATCGTGTAGAAGAACGAAATAAAATTATGCGGCACATCCAGCAAATCATCGAATATTTTCTCCGAAAGAAGTGGCTCGGAATTCTTCTCATCACTCTCCTTGTGTCGGGAGTCGGCGTTTCCACCATTTACCGCGGAGCATTCAGCCAGAAACAAAGAACGGATCTCGCCGTTTTTTTCAAAGCGGCGGAGATGGTGCATGAAGGACGGGCAGAACATATCTACGGGATCGAAACCCGGCGGCACTGGCATTACGTCTATACGCCCCTACTCGCGATTTTGCTCGCGCCCGCGGTGGGACTCCCGTTCGTCATTCCCGTCACAATCCATTACGTCATGTCGCTGGCGGGTCTTGGAATCATTTTCTTTCTCTCGCGACATTTTACGTCCGACAAAAAGAACGCGGTCTGGCAAATCGTTCTTTCAGCCCTCCTTTGCATTCCCGTTTTTCTGGACACTCTGACCCGTGGGCAACTCGGCATTCTCATGCTTTTTTTTCAGGCAGTGATCTTTTTTTCTTATTTGAAAAATCATAAAATTTTGGCCGGATTTCTGCTGGCACTCGCGGTCAGCCTCAAGACCAGCCCGCTTGCCGTCCTTTTTGTTTATTTCCTGTTCCGCAAGGAATGGTCCCTTCTGCTGAGCGCCGCTTGCGGGCTCGTTTTTTTCATATTTCTTTATCCGTCCGTCATAATCGGGTTTGAAGAGAACTGGGAACTGCTGACTATCTGGCACGGTCTCATGAAGGAAGGATCATCGATTAACGCGTATAAAAATTATTTATGGTCAGAACTCTTCACGCCTTTCGCGGCCGACAATCAGTCTTTTTACGCGGTCCTGACCCGCTTTTGCTGGCGGGGAGAATCGGATTTTATCGCCAATCCTTCCCATGGGGTGCGGTGGATCTCTCTATCAATGGGGATCATCTCCGTCCTCCTGCTTTTCATAAAACACACGCGTCCGGCGCCAAAATCCGGAGAGGATGTATCGATCGAGGACAAGTTGGTCGAATTTTCACTTTATCCCGTAGCCATGCTCCTTTTTTCTCCCGTCACTCAAATCCATCATTACGTTTCTCTCTACTTCATGTTCCTTGCCGCTTTTTTTCTTTGGAACCGAAAAAAAACATGGCTTCCGCTCGCCGGAGTCTTCTGCTCCGCGTCTTTGTTTCTTCTGGCTCTGGTGATCGAACCTCTTGCCTACTTGGGATTTCCAATGTGGGGTGCTTTTATTTTGTGGGGAATTCTTTTGTTCCGTCCGACTCCCTCCGCGAAGAGTTCAGGCGGAGCGTAAATCGTTTTTTCCAAATCTGAAATGCGGTGAGTCGCCCCATTCGTTATATCCGGGTTCAGCTCCCGTGGCGCGAATCCTCCGGTCAAGACCGTGAGAACACTGGCAGGCATCTTCATCCAGGTAAGGCTTGCCCGCGTAAAGCTGGTACTTCGCGCGATATTTCACCGGCGTGATATTCGGCATGATGATATTAGCGCCGGCCAGAATTCCCCGTTCCCGGCCTTCGTCATCGATCGCCTGAAGCGCCGTCGCCGCTACCATATTTACATTTTTAAGATGAAGCCGGGTGAGCGCGGTCATCACCAGTCCAAGCCGCAACTGATCTTCCGCGTCATACCTGAAACCACTCAATCCCGAAGGTCGGTTCTCCATGCTGACGTCAGCCTCCGGCATGAGCTCGGACTGCCTCGCCAGCGGGGCATCGGCATGCGGGATATAAGGCCCCATCCCGATCATATCGATGTCTTCCCTTTCAAAAAAGAAAATATCGTTCACAAGATCCTCGCGGGTCTGGCCCGGCAACCCGATCATCACGCCGGTACCCGTCTGGTAACCAATTCGCTTCAGCGCGCGAAGGCAATCGAGTCTTTCGCCAAATGAATGATTACCGGGATGGATTTTCTGATACAGTTCGGGGTGACTGGTTTCGATCCTCAGAAGATAGCGATGAGCGCCCGCTTTAAACCACCTTTCGTAAGTTTCGGACGTCTGCTCACCAAGAGAAAGCGTAATCCCGAGCCGTCCATCACTCAACGCTTTCATCCCGCGAACCACCTCTTCGATGAAAACAGCGTAGTCCTCTCCCCGGCGTTCTCCGGCCTGCAAGACGACGGAACCGTAATTCATTTCAAACGCCTGACGGGCACAGGTCAAAATTTCTTCCGGCGTCATGGAATACCGCGCTAGGTTTGGATTCCCGCCACGAATTCCGCAGTAGTAGCAATTTTTTGAGCACACGTTGCTCAGCTCAATCAGCCCACGAAAATAGACTTTCGTCCCCACGTGTTCGATCGCGCACGCGCGGGCCTTTTTAAACAGCCCGTCAAGCTGATCCGGATCCTTCTCATCAAGCCAGTGGAGCATTTCCTTTTTTTTCATAAACAATCGAAGACGCGACGGGCTGGCGCACGGCCCCCGAAAAGCCCGCTACTCCCGGGGCCCTGTGTACCGCGTTAAAGGAACAGGTCCCTTTCTCCGTTTCTGATACGTTCAAGAAATTCGTAAAAAATTTTAAACCCGTTCGGGTTTTTCTCCCGGATTTCGTTAATTTCTTTTTCCATGACCTTCATGCCGATTTCACGAGTTTCGGGAGACGCAAAATCATCCAACCATTCCTGAAAAGTAAGAACCGCATTCAACTTGCAGAATTTTCCCTCCCTGCCACTTCTGAGCAGTTCCATAATGCACTTGCCCGTACGCCCACAGCGGTATCCGGCCGTGCAAAACGACGTGATAAATCCCGTCTTCGCGAAATCCCGGACCAGTTCATCCAGGCTCCGCGTATCACCGAGTATAAACTGCTGGCGGTCTTCCTGCTGGATTCCGTCATCCTCGCTGTAGCTCCCGATACCAAGTTTCGACGACGCGTCCATTTGCGTAATGCCGTGATAGATCGCCTCACGCCGTATGTCTGCCGTTTCCCTCGCTGTGACGATCATGCCGGTATAAGGGATCGCGAGACGGATCAGCATGATCACCTTAAGAAAATCTTGATCAGAAACCCGGTACGGCGACTGAAAAACATAAGGGGCGTTTAGCGCCGGTTCCAGTCGGGGAAAGGAAACCGTATGCGGTCCAATCCCCATTTTCGACTCAAGATCAATCGCATGATGAAGTAACGCCATCACTTCAAACCGCCAGTCATAAAGGCCAAAGAGGACTCCAATTCCAACATCGTCAATCCCCGTCTCAGGCTCCATGGCCCGATGCATGGCATAAAGCCGCCACTGATAATCCGACTTCAGAGTACCCTTCGGGTGAAGCCGGGCGTAGGTCTCATGATGATACGTTTCCTGGAACACCTGATAGGTCCCGAGGCCCACATCATGCAACAATTTCAACTCCTCGACGGGCATTGGCGCGGCGTTGACGTTAATCCGGCGGATATTTCCATGCCCTTTTCCAAGCGGCACCTTCACGTCATAAATCGTTCTCATACTTTCGGCGATGTAATCAACTCCGGTCAGGGGATGCTCGCCGTAAACTGCGATGATTCGTTTATGCCCGATGCTGCCCGCCAGAGATTCCGTTTCCCGGCGTATTTCTTCCATTGAGAGGACACGTCTCCTAGCGGTCTCATTTTCACGCTTGAAACCGCAATAAGCGCAATTATTCACGCAGTAACTGCCCATATAAAGTGGCGCGAAAGTCACGATCCTGCTGTCATAGACCTTCAATTTGATCTTGAGAGCCGTTTCCCGCATTTCGCGGATCATCTCAGGATCACGAACCTGGATCAGCTCGGCCAATTCGGCCGGGGTCAGGGTCTGCACCTCCAGGGATTTGGCCAAAATCTCACGCGCCCGCTCCTTCGAGGGTTCCCGGGCCGAATTGATCTCATCCCAGATTTTCTCATCCTGAATAAAATCCCGGCCCCCTTCAAGATACTTGTCGATCTGATCACGTTTGATTCTGTTCGCAATCCATGCCGTTGCCGAACTCATGATAGCCTCCGTTTTAAGACCTCTCCTTTGTACCGCGCGATTCCCCGTTCCGATCTTTTTCGCTCCGCGCCCCGGTATGACGCAGAGGTAATTGCTTTCGCATATCTTCATAAGCTTTCAGAGCTTCAGGAAACGGTTCAATAACCCTCCCGAGGACACCCCGAAGATAAGAAATACAAAGTCCGTAATTGGTGATCGGAACTCCCGCCAGTTTCGCTCTCTGGATACGAACCAGGGTCTCACGTCGCGTCAGCATGCAAGAACCGCATTGAATAACAAGCTGGTACTTCCGGACATCCGACGGAAAATCCCTTCCTGAAGTGACATCGATATGGATATCATGCCCAAGATGTTTCTTGAGCCAGGCCGGAATTTTGACGCGCCCGATATCGTCTCCGATCGCGTGGTGACTGCAAGATTCAGCGATCAAGACTCTATCCCCAGGCTTGAGGCGATCCACCGCCAAAGCGCCTCGCGTCATTTCCACAATGTCCGCCTTGAGCCTCGAGAGCAAAATCGAAAAGGTCGTGCATTTCACTTTCTCGGGGGTCCCAGTCACCATTTGTTCAACCACCTGGGAATCACAAACAACAAGGTCCGGAAGCCCGGCAAGTTTTGAAAGCGCCTGTCGATATTCACTTTCCTTGACGACCAGCGTCATACAATGATGATCCAGCGCGTCGCGGATCGCCTGCGCCTGGGGCAAAATAATCCTTCCCTTCGGGGCTACGGCATCAATCGGAACGATGAGAACCGCAAGACCTCCCCGCGGCATCAAATCTCCGAGAAGCGACGGCGCCGAAAGGTATTCGTCCGGACAGACCTCAAGAAGAAAACGTTTAAGTTCGGTCACCTGCGCGTCACGCTTCGAAAGATCCGTGCTTGTAGAGATAAGGAAGCGGGACGTTTTTTCACGAACACGCGTCAGAAATTCGGCGGACGGAGGGGTAACGTCAGACTTGTTAATCACCACGATCAATGGACTCTTTCGAGATTCTGCTTCACGAACCACTTCATCTTCAAAAGGCGTCCACACACCCGACTCTAGGACAAGTAGCGTCACATCCGAGCGGTCAAAAACCTTCCGGGTTCTTCGGAGGCGGTCCGTTCCGAGCGAAGACGTATCATCCATTCCCCCGGTGTCCAAAAACACCACCGGCCCAACAGGCAAAAACTCCATGGCTTTCTCGACCACGTCCGTGGTAGTTCCGGGCAAAGGAGAAGTGATGGCAACGTCCTGTCCCGCGACCATGTTGAGAAAACTGGACTTCCCCACGTTGGTACGTCCAAAAATCCCGATCTGCAATCTCAAACTCTTCGGCGTATCCTGCATCTTTTCCTTCCTGGTATTCAAACTGAATACGGGAGATGCCTCCAAAATCCGGCGTATCGGATCAAATTTACCCGTGTTTCTCTCACTCTAACTGGGCGACTGCTTGGTAAGCCCTGACTTTACGGTAACTCCGTCAAGGGCACCCAGCCTTCCCGTAAGAGCGCCAAGCTCATCGGTGGTCGCGTCGACAATCAGTGTAATCACCGAACAGCCTCTTTCCCTGTAAGGTAGCCCGACCCTTGCCACGATGATTTCAGCGTGTTCCGAAAGGATCTCATTAACCGCGTGAGCGGCCTTTTTCCTGTCTTCAATGATGATCCCGACAAATCCCACCCGCTTTGACATTTTTTCCTCCTCTTCTGAAAAAAAATAACCCCGGCAGAACCTTTCTGAAGGAACAACCGGGGTTATGACAAACTTTGATTTTCCCCTCGTCGTCAGCCCGCAAGGGCCTCCTCTTCAGGAACTTGTTTTCAGTATCTTACGTACCCACAGACAAATGCTTTTATTCGCGCTTCGCGCCCGCTTACAACTTACCTTCGATAGACCGGAAGGGGCTGATATTTCGTATGAAGCAAATGGTGCGCCTTCTCGCTGAGTGGTTTGCCGAGAAATTCTTCGTAGAGCTTCTGCACGTACGGATTTTCATGCGAGCAACGCACTGTCTGGGCTTCATCATCGGTGTACAATCCCTTCGCGCGCGCGATCCGGAGTTCATCCGTCACACCGTAAGGCTGTCCTCCGCCTCCCACGCAACCACCGGGGCACGCCATAACCTCCACGAAATGATAAGGTAACGGCTTACCTTCCTTCTGGGCCTGACGGATTTGGTTCAGGACAAACTCAACGTTGACAAGACCGTGCGCGACCGCGATCTTCACTTCCGTCCCTTTAATATCAACGGAAGTTTCCTTAACACCCTTCAGACCGCGCACATTTTCAAACTCGACCTTGGCAAGTTTTTCTCCGGTCACAAACGAATACGCCGTCCGAAGCGCCGCCTCCATGACACCGCCCGTCGCGCCAAAAATCGTACCCGCGCCGCTATAATCCCCGAGGATATGATCGCATTCTTCATCCGGCAAATTGACAAAATCAATGCCGGCCTGCTTGATCATTCGCGCGAGCTCACGGGTCGTGAGCACCACATCCACGTCCTGGTATCCCGACACCGACATATCCGCGCTACGGGAAATTTCGAATTTTTTAGCCGTACAAGGCATGATGGACACTACCTTCAACTTCGCGGGATCCAGATTGTTCTTTTGCGCGTAATACGTCTTGATCAACGCTCCCATCATTTCGTGAGGTGATTTCGCGGACGAAAAATGAGGGATCATGTCCGAATGAAATTTTTCCATAAAATCAACCCAGGAAGGACAACAGCTCGTGATGAGCGGAAGCGGCCCTTTCTTGTGAACGAATCGCTCAATAAATTCCGACGCTTCTTCCATAATCGTCACGTCAGCGCTGAAATTCGTATCAAAAACCGCCTTGAAACCCATGCGCCGGAGCGCGGCATAGATCTTTTTCGTCACATTAGTTCCAAACGGAAAACCAAAAGCTTCCCCAAGCGCGACACGAACCGCCGGAGCGATTTGAACAACGCAATACTGTTCCGGATCACGCAGGGCGCGCCAAGCAAGAACGGTATCATCCTTCTCAAAAATAGCACCCGTCGGGCAGTGAGCCGCGCACTGTCCACAGCGCACACAGGGAGAATCCGAAAGGCTGATATCCCCCGCGGGCGCCATCCGCGTATTGAATCCCCGATGCAGAAAGGTTAAAGCCCAGACATCCTGGACATTTTGGCAGACATCGACACACCTTCCGCAGTTAATACACTTGCGCGGATCCAGCACGATGTTTCCGGTTGAATCATCCTTCGGAATGTCACGCACGATCTTTTCAAAATACTCCTCCCGAATTCCGAAATCTGCCACCAGGGTCTGCAACTCACAATTATTGTTTCGTCCGCAACTGAGGCACTCATTCGGGTGACTGGACAAAAAAAGCTCGATTACAGTCCGCCGGATCGCGACAATCTCGGGGTCGTGAGTAATGATGTCCATGCCTTCTTCGATCGGTGTGCAACAGGCGCGAAGCATTTTTTTCGAACCTTTGACCCGGACAAGGCAAATACCGCAGGCGGCCGAGGCGTGAAGATAAGAGTCCGGGTGTTTGCAAAGTGTCGGAATTTTGATCTGGACCTTCTTGGCAGCATCGAGAATCGTCGTCTGCGCGGGCACTTCCACCTGGATACCGTTAATCACTGCTTTAACCATATCAACTCCATCAAGTTCCTAATTAGATTTGAAATTTCAGATCAGCTTCGGCTTATGGCCTTGGGTTTACAAACCTCAAAACACTGTCCGCATCGAATGCACTTGGTCTGATCAATCAGGTAACCGCTTTCACGGCTCCCCGAAATCGCGCCCACAGGGCAAGCTTTAAAACACATTCCGCACTTCACACATTTGTCTTGGACAATCACAAACTGGAGCAGATTCGCGCACTTGCACGCCGGACATTTCCTTTCGTTCACGTGCGCATCGTATTCCGCGCGATAATAGTGCAAAGTAGACAACACCGGGTTGGGAGCCGTTTGACCAAGACCACATAGAGAGGCCTTCTGCATGGCGTGTGAGATTTGCTCAAGCCGGGCCAGATCCTCTTGCGTCCCCCGTCCATCCGTCACTTTCGTGAGAAGCTTCAACATCTGGGTACCGCCGATCCTGCAGGGCGCACACTTCCCGCAAGATTCGTCAACGCAAAACCCGAGATAAAATTTCGCGATATCCACCATACAATCATCCTCGTCCATGACAATCATCCCACCTGAGCCCATGATTGATCCCATCTTCTGCAGGCTTTCATAGTCCACTTTTGTCCCAAAATATTCTTTCGGGATCACGCCGCCCGAGGGCCCGCCAGTCTGAATTGCCTTGACCTGCTTTCCGCGCATCGCGCCCCCGCAAATCCCGTACACAATGTCCTCAACCGTGGTTCCCATCGGCACTTCCACCAGTCCGGAGTTTCTAACCTTTCCCGTCACCGCGAAAACTTTAGTTCCCTTCGCCGTCTCGGTTCCGATCTTTGAAAACCAGTCCGCGCCCTTGTGGAGAATGACGGGGACATTGGCAAGAGTTTCCACGTTATTGATGCAGGTCGGCCGTCCCCATAATCCCTTGACTGACGGGAAGGGAGGTCTCGGACTCGGATAACCGCGCTTGCCTTCAATCGACGCGATCAACGCGGTCTCTTCACCGCACACAAACGCGCCGGCGCCAAGACGGATTTCCAGATCGAAGCTGAAGGAAGAACCAAGAATGTTATTCCCGAGAAGTCCGGTTTCATGACAACGCTTGATCGCTTTTTCAATTCTTTCGATCGCGACCGGATATTCCGCGCGAATGTAAAAGAGCCCCTTGGACGCGCCAATCGCGTAACCTCCAATGATCATTCCCTCAATCACCGAATACGGATCGCCCTCAAGGACTCCCCTATCCATATAAGCGCCCGGATCACCCTCGTCACCGTTACAAACAATATACTTCTGGTCGCTCTGGGACTTGCGGGTAAATTCCCATTTCATGCCGGTTGGAAATCCGGCGCCACCTCGCCCACGGAGCCCGCTCGCTTTCATTTCCTGAATGACTTTCTCCGGCGTGTAACTTTCGAGGACCTTCGCAAGCGCGGCAAATCCGTCGTGAGCGATATAATCTTCCAAACTTTCAGGATCAACAACGCCACAATTTCGAAGAACAATTCTTAGCTGTTTCGAAACAGGCTTCACCAGTTTCGCCGAATAAGGCTTTCCCGTTTTGATGCTGTCCACGATCAGGGAAACATCGGATTCTTCGACCTGGGCATAAACAAAATTATCCGGAACTACGCGGACAACCACTCCCTGGTTATAAAGACCGATATCCGCGACACGGACAGGGATCACCTCATTTTCAAGGCCCTTTTCCCTGATCACGCCGAGAAAGAAACCGTAAAAGTCCCTGGTTCTATCCTTGCCCGCAGTTCCCGTATCCTTGATAAATACTGTCTTAGACATAGCGCTCCTGTTTTAACTAACCTTGAATGCCCATTACGTGATCGTTGACGAGCAGTTTGCCGCACACGTGATCTTCGATGATTTTAACGGCCGTTTCGCGATCCACCTTGCCGTAATGAACCCGGGGCAGCCCCTTGACGCAAACCTCAACGATCGGCTCCGCCGAGCACATCCCCACGCATCCGCATTTTTTGATTTCAATATCAGCATTATGTTTACGGGCTTCTTCGCGAAGCACGTTAAAGATTTCCTGGGCTCCCGCAGCAATCCCGCAACTTGAATAACCCACCTTGATCCAGTTTTTTTCAGCCTCCACGGCGTCCTGCTTTATTTTGGCCAAATCTTCCCGAGTCAGTTTTGCCATGTCTCTCCGCGCTCCCGTTAGACTGCCTTCGTTTCCGTCGTTTTCGTTCCTGCTCCGACCTCATCCGAATAATGTGCGATAATATTTCCTATATCCTTCTTCTTGACGCCGCCATATATCTTTTCACCGATCTTGAGGACCGGTGCAAGGCCGCAACAGCCCAGACAGCGAACTACTTCAAGATGAAACTGTCCATCCTTCGTTGTCTCCCCCGGCTTGATACAAAGAAGATGCTCAAGCTCGGCCACCAGATCCGCGCCGCCCTTCAAATAACAGGCGGTTCCCATGCAAACAGAAATGGTCGTTTTCCCGGGAGGAGAAAGGCGAAAAAAGTGGTAAAAAGTGATAACCTCATAAATACGCGCCAGCGGCACACCCAGGACCTCGGAAAGCACCAGGGAAACTTCTCTCGGAACATACCCGTAGCGGTTCTGGATCTGGTGAAGCACCATGATCAGATTGCCTTCCTTGTCCTTCCACGCGTCCGCGATCTCCCGGATTTCCTTCTCAATCTTACTTTTGTCCATTCAAAAACTCCCTCAAACTGCTTTTATTTTTTATCGACTCAATCGCGTCAGCCAACCGCGTTAAATGCGCAAGCCCCAAACACTTCATCCTTCGGCCATCCCGTTCCCAACATTGCCGAACCGTGTCAAGCTGGCCTGCTAGAACCCGTCACTTGTTCGATTTTTATGACTGGGCATCACAAAAAAGAGAAAGTATTCTCAACGTAAAATCGATGCTTCGAACCTGCACCTTTTCGGGAACATTAATCGAGTGCGGCGCAAAATTCAAAATCCGGTGAATCCCCGACAAAACTATATAATCGGCAACTTCCTGGCACCGCTCTTTCGGCACTGCGATAATCCCGATATCCGCCCGGCACCTTTTGATAACCTCCGGGGCCCTTTCAAGAGGATAAACTCTGACCCCGTTAACCTTCTTGCCGATTTTGTTTCGATCCACGTCAAAAGCGGCCACCAGCTTGATCTTTTTCTGGTGAAAACCCGGATACTTAAGTATCGCGGACCCCAAATTCCCTACCCCAAAAAGCACCAGATGAACCGTGTGATTCTGCAACAAATAATTTTCAAGCGTCTTCTTCAGATCAGCCGTCTTGTATCCGACCCTGGGCTTCCCGACACTTTTAAAATTAGATATATCTTTCCGTATCTTGACGTCCGAAAGACCCGTAATTTCGGAGAGTTGCCGGGAAGAAACCAGATAGCGTTTTTCCTTAAGCAGACCTTCCAGAGTTCTGATATAGAGAAGAACCCTTGTGATCGTCTTTCGGGGAAGTTTCTTCATTATGAATTCGTGAAATTAGGAACAATTAAAATATTACCAGCCTAAAACAGTTTTGACAACATGAAATTTAAAATTTTCTGATCCTGTTTTTCCCCTACTCGCCAATATCCTCACTCCAGAGTTGAGGGGTTTCAGAGATAAAATCACGCATCATCTTTTTACATTCGGGGAGATTAAGGTTTATCATTTTCACGCCCCGGCGCCTCGCGTAAGCCTCGGGCCCCCGAAACGTCTCGTTCTCTCCGATAACCACCACCGGTATCTTATAGAGAAGAATTGCTCCCACGCACATCGAACAGGGCGAAAGCGTGGAATAAATCACACATTTTTTATAATCCTTCGAGGCAAGCCGCCCCGCGCTTTCCAGGCAATCCATTTCCGCGTGCAAAACAGCAGAATCTTTTTGAACTCTCCGGTTACGTCCTCTCCCGATAATCGTTCCGTTCTTCACGAGAACCGAGCCTATCGGAATGCCACCTTCGGCATGACTTCGTAACGCTTCCTTCATCGCCTCCTTGATGAACTTCAGATGCTGTTTTTTCGCCATGACTTCCCGCGGGGGAAAATTTTCCATATTTTTTTTAGCGCCAGCGTTCCCGTCCACCAGCCCAAAAAAATTTCTGAAATCAATCCATTAAATCTTTCCGACTGCCCCGGTTCCAATTCTAGAACTTCAAAAATTCCATGCGATAGTTTGCCATGGGATTACGGGCTGAAGGACCAGCGACCAAAACCGCTCGTCCTCCCTCGGGCATTTCTTTTTTCAACCACTCAGCCGCGTACGAAGTCCAACACTCTGGTTCTTCCTCTATTTCTATCGGATAAACTCCATAGGAAAAAAGAAGCGGCCGCACCGTCGGGTGTTCCGTGCCGGCCGCGATGATCCAGGAAGATGGTTTAAACCTCGAGATCATCCGAACCGTTACACCCGTCCGGGTGGGAATAAACAGAGCCTCGAACGGGACCGTTTTAAGCGTGCGTTCCACAACGAGTGACCCCATTTCCCCAAGTGAATCGATCGGATCTTGCTCGCACATCTCCTGTATCGCCTCCAGCGTTGGCTGGGGACGATGACATTCCGTAAAAGTCGCGATTTTCGCCAACATGGCAACTGATTCTTCGGGGAATCTTCCCATCGCGGATTCCGCCGAGAGCATCACGCAATCCGCCCCGTCGATGATGGCATTGGCAACGTCCGTCGCTTCTGCCCGAGTTGGAAGCCGGCTTGAGGTCATCGACTCCAGCATTTGCGTCGCGACAATCACGGGCTTTCCGGCCAGGTTGGCCTTTGCGATCACTTTTTTCTGCGTGATCGCAATTTGTTCGATCGGGACTTCAACTCCGAGGTCTCCCCGTGCCACCATAATGCCGTCGGCCGCTTTCAAAATTTCATCAAGTTGATCCAGGGCCCCGGCCCGTTCAATTTTCGCGATGATAAACGGATTCTTTCCCATCCGGATCGCCGCTTGCCGAACAATCTCAATGTCTCCCGCATTTTCAACAAACGACTGACTTATGGCATCCACGCCATTCGCGAGCGCATACTCAAGGCCTTCCCGATCCCGTTCCGTAAACGCGGCAATACCAAGATGGATCCCCGGAAGATTGAGCCCTTTCCTCGAACGGAGTTCTCCGCCCACAAGCACCTTGCACCGGACATCATTCCCCGACACATCTTCAACCACCAGCTGGACAAGCCCGTCATTGAGAAAAAGTTTGTCGCCGGATTTCACGACCTTGGGGAGAGATTTAAAGCTCATCGAAACCCGCTGGGAATTACCGATAATATCATCCGAAGTCAGGATGAACGTGTCCCCCGCCTTGAGCTCAACGGGCTCCGGGCTTATGGAACCCAGCCGCATTTTGGGACCGGAAAGATCCGCCATAATCGCGACTTTTTTTCCGGTGGCCTTTTCCGCTTCACGGATTCGGCGAATCACCTTGCCGTGAGCCGGAAAGTCTCCGTGGGAAAAGTTAAGCCGGGCAATATTCATGCCCGCGTTGATCAGACGCTCCAGCATCTCCCTTGACTCAGATGCCGGCCCGATCGTTGCGACAATTTTTGTTTTATGTCCTGGAAGTACAGCCATCTTATCTCGTCCTTTTCATTGATTTTTTTTGATGAAGGTCTTACCTGTCGCGTCCGGAAATTTGTCCCGTCCGGGAGGTCAAACGTCGGGAGACGCGATCAGATCATCATCGGCCGATTCTCCGGCTCCCGCGCCCTGATTCTTCCGGGGAACAATCGTATCGGCCACGGCTCCCGACCCGTCAATAATGCCACGCCTGGATGTTTCGATAAATTTGACGAAGTGCGCAACCTCCGGGCTCTTGAAACTTTTTTTGATGGCTTCAATCGCCTGGGTCGTATTAAGCCCCGAACGATACAAGAGGCGATAGGATTCTTTGATTTCTTTCCGCACCTCGGGTCCGATACCGGCTCGACGCATCCCAACCACGTTGATCCCCTGAGCCACACCCGGCCGTCCACCGCAAATGACAAAAGGAGGGATGTCTTTGTTGAACGCCGAAAGCGCGCTCACCATGGCAAGCATGCCAATTCGCGTAAACTGATGAAATCCCGTCATACCGGAAAGAAACGCACGGTCTTCCACCACGCAATGGCCGGTTAGCGAAGCCTGATTGACCATAATGATGCGGTTGCCGAGGCAACAGTTATGCGCGATATGGCAATAAGCCATAATAAAGTTTTCATGCCCGATCACGGTTGAAGTGCCGGCCTTGGTACCCCGGTGAATAGTGACAAATTCGCGGATGACATTTTTGTTCCCGATCTTTGTCGCGGTATCTTCATTCTTGTAAGCAATATCCTGGGGGGTGTGGCCAATCACGGCGTTCATGTGGATCTCGTTGTCATCTCCCAACTCGGTACCCGCGCCAATAAACGTCCCCTGAAATATCCGGTTACGCCGGCCAAGCTTGACTCCATTTTCTATGGTGACGCATGGCCCGATTGAATTCTCGTCACCTAAAGAAACATTGCTTCCGATGATTGCCGTGGGATGAATGATGTTCGACATAGCGGGAATTATATCAAGTTCGGAACGCGGAGTACAGCATGCGAAGTGTTGGAGGGCGAACTTTCGCGCTTCTCAGGCTATTCGCATCAAACTTTCTTTAAAATTAAAATCGAATTTTTCCCGCCAAATCCAAAAGAGTTTTTCATGGCTATTCGGATTTTGGCAGGGCGCGCCTCATTCGGGACATAATCGAGATCACATTCAGGATCCCTTGAGCCGTAATTAATCGTGGGAGGAATCACCTGATTTTCCATGGCAAGCAACGTGGCGATCAGCTCGACGCTTCCCGCCGCCCCAATTAAATGGCCGATCATGGATTTGGTGGAACTAATCGGGAGCTTTCGCGCGTGATCTCCAAAAACTTTTTTGATAACCATCGTTTCGGTCTTATCGTTCAGGGGAGTCGAGGTCCCGTGGGCATTAATGTAATCAATTTCATCTGGCCTCAGGCCCGCTTCACTCAAAGCGAGACTCATCGCCCGTCCCGCCTCTTTGCCCTCAGGGTCAGGGATCGTCATGTGATAAGCATCACAGGTCATACCATGGCCCAGGATTTCGCCATAAATATGGGCCCCGCGTTTTTGGGCGCGTTCGTATTCTTCGACCACAAACATGCCCGCGCCCTCACCCAGCACAAAACCATCACGATCCGCGCTAAAAGGGCGTGATGCTTTTTCGGGCTGATCATTCCGCGTGGAGAGCGCCCGGGCAACGCAAAAAGACGCCATAATCCCCGGAAAAATCGTCGCTTCCGCTCCCCCCATAATCAGAAAATCAAGGCGACCGCTTCGGATAGCGTCAAAGGCGTAGCCGCAAGCATCTGAGGCCGATGAGCAAGCGGTCGCCAGAGAAAAGCTTGGCCCCGTTACTCCAAGTTCGATGGACACGTTCCCGGCGCAAGCGTCTGGAAAGGATGCCAGCGCGGTAAACGGGTTAAGCCGCATCGGACCGCGTTCACGAAGGATGTCGTGTTGCTCAAGAATGTATCCCACGCCCGCCAAAGCCGTCCCGATAATCACTCCGGTCCGTTCTCGGTAACCATCTTCCTGGAAGTTTAGCCCCGCGTCCTCAACCGCCATCTTGGAGGCCACTACGGCAAGCTGAGTGGTACGATCCATACGTTTGAGCTTTTTGGGAAGGATGTGGGCGGACGGATCAAAATCCTTGATCTCGCCCCCAAACTTAGTGGTAAACGCGGAAGTGTCGAACGAGGAAATCGGCGATATGCCACTTTTGCCTTTTGAAAGAGAATCCCAAAAAGCCGCTTTTCCGGATCCAATCGGAGAAATGACTCCGATTCCCGTGATGACAACTCGCCGATTTTGCCCGTTCGAGGTAAGCACTTTTACGCGGAAATCGACTCGTTTTTGCAGGTTAGCGCGATTTTTCGCCCGTCATGATCCACATGCAGAACACTACAGCGAATAGTTTCCCCCACCTTATAGAGCTTGGCGAGATCATCTCCACTTTTTTCAGGAAGTTCGGAGACATGGATAAGACCTTCGAGGCCATTGTCCAATTCGACAAAAACTCCGAAGTTGACAACTCTCGTGATCTTCCCCTGAATCTCAAGGCCCGTCAGAATGTCCTTGGTCAATTCGTTCCAGGGATCATCTTGCATTTGCTTGAGCCCGAGTGAAATTTTCTTCGCTTCGGTATCAACATTCAGAACCATCACTTCCATGGTCTCACCCTTCTGGAGAAGATCCGAAGGCTTCGCCACTTTATGGGTCCAAGAAAGATCCGAAACGTGCAAGAGCCCTTCAATCCCCGGTTCCAGTTCGACAAACGCGCCATAATCCGTAAGGTTGCGAATGGTTCCCTGAACACGGGATCCAACCTGGTATTTGTCAGCCACTTTATCCCAAGGGTTTTCCTGCGCCTGGCGAGCTCCAAGGGAGATCTTTTTGGCCGTCGTGTCAAGACTCAGGATCACAACGTCCAACTGCTGTCCGATCGAAAGAACTTCGCTCGGATGGGTCACTCTCTTGGTCCAGGAAAGCTCACTGATGTGAACAAGACCCTCAATCCCGGGCTCCAGTTCCACGAACGCGCCGTACGGGAGAATATTGACCACCCGGCCGTGGACCAGGTTGCCGATCGCATAACGATCTTCAACCGTCTCCCAAGGATCCGATGATTTTTGCTTGAGACCAAGGGAAATTTTCTGTTTTTCCTTGTCGATCGAAATCACGGCCACGTCGATTTCATCCCCAATTTTCACAAGGTCTGAAGGATGTGAAATCCGTCCCCAGCTCATGTCCGTAATGTGGAGAAGGCCATCGAGGTTTCCGATGTCAATGAACACTCCGAAATCAGTAATGTTTTTCACCTTTCCATGAACAATTTGTCCAACCTGAAGCTCGTTGAGTTTTTCCGAACGCGCTTCCTGCCGGCTTTTTTCGAGAAGATCCTTGCGTGACACCACAACGTTTTTACGTTTATGATTGATCTTTACGACCAAAAATTTACTCTGAAGACCGACAAACGCGTCCTGGTTTCGCACGGGGCGAATATCCACGAGCGAAGCCGGGAGAAATGCTTCCATCCCGATATCAACCATAAAACCACCGCGAACTTTGCGAGAGATCCGTCCCTCGACGATCGCGCCTTCCTCGGCATTGGACAAAATGTCGTTCCAGGTTTTCTGGCGATCCGCTTTGCGCTTTGAAAGAAGAGCCGTGCCTTCCCTGTCGTCAAAACCTTCAAAAAGCACCTCGACTTCCTGCCCGACGGCAAGCGATTGAGGATCCGTAAATTCATCAAAAGGCAAAACACCCTCAGCCTTGTAACCAATATCAACCACGACTTCTTTTTGACGAACCTCAATGATGGTTCCGGTCACAACATCACCCGGAACAACGGACTGAAAAGACTTTTCGTAAAGCTCTGCGAATTGGGATTGCATACTGAAATTTCCTCCTTGGAGATTCCTCTTCCTGTTTTTTTGGGGGGGCAAACAAGCGCGAGTTGCATTCTTGGTGAAATGGCAAACTCACAAAAAACTTATATTTGCTCGCTCAAGGAATGAGGCTACCTGCATTCTTGTATTTTCCAGTAGCTGGCGCCACGGAGAGAACACAGATGTCGGGATTGTAACACAGGTTTTGTTTTTTGGAAGAGGGATTTTGTTAAAAAAATCTATAAATATATAGCAAAATAAAAATGATTTATTATAATAATTCAATGCGCTATTTCAAAGAATCTCTCATCCGCCTCCTCTATCCCGCGCATTGCGAGTTTTGCGGAAAACCTTTGGCCCTCGACGAAAACCTTCTTTGCGAAACTTGCGAACAAAACCTCGAGGGGCTGGCCTATCCCCTCGAAAAGTCTTTGGTGGATGAACAGTTTGAAAACCTGGATCACGCGTGGGCCGTCTACGCTTACGTGACACCTTTGCGTGAACTCCTGCAGGCGGTCAAATACAGACGAAAGGATTATCTTCTCAAGGCCTTTAAAAATCCGGTCGCAAAACTCGCGACGTCCATCGCTTCCGAATGCGTCTACAACGCGCTCATCCCCATTCCTCTCAACAGAGTTAAACGCATTCAACGGCAATTTAATCAGTCACAGATTCTGGCGGATCTCTTGCAACCTTTTTTTAAACTGCCGATCTGGAGCAATCTTCTGAAAAAGAAATACTTCATTCCTTCACAAACTTCCATGACCCGGGAAGAACGCGTTATCAATATCTACGGTGTTTTCAAGGTCTCATCCACGAAACAGACCGAGGGAAAATCGTTTCTGCTCGTGGATGATGTGCTCACAACGGGCGCTACAGCCAGCGAAGCCGCGAGAACATTGAAGAAGGCTGGAGCAAAACGAGTGGATCTCTTCGCGCTCGCCAAAACTAATCTGCCGATAAAAAAAGAAAAAAGCTCATCAGACGAACATCCATAAAGCACTCCCCCATCCTCTAAAACCCAAGTTCATCAGATTGATTTCAGGGATTAACTGCCCGCGCATTAAAAAATGTTGAGATTACCATCGCGCGCAGATAGTATAGAACTTCCGTTTAACCGGTTTTATAAATCACTTATCTTTTCTCCGGTTTCCGACCCTTTGGGTCGTAGACAGGATGGCGCCCTCGAAAAAAACACACAAGGGGTCATCTAACCGCCGTAAGGGGGCAATTTTGAAGGTACTGGACCGATATCTCGTAAGGGAGTTACTCATCCCTATTATCTTCTGTACGGTCACGCTCGTTTTCCTGATCCTGATAGCGGATCTTTTTGATAATCTGGACGAGCTTCTGAGAAACAAGACACCAATCCTTGTCATACTCCGTTATTACCTTTGCCTCATACCCATGGCCTTCAGCCAAACCATCGCGTGGTCCGTGTGGCTCGGCACGATTTTTCTCCTCGTAAACCTCGGGGCCCATAACGAGCTCATTGCCATGAAAGCCGCGGGGCTGAAAATCATGACGATTGTCCGGCCTCTCATCTTTCTGGCAATCCTGATCGGAATTGTAACATTCCTCGTGACCGACCGAATCGTTCCCACAACTTACAAAACTGCTAACGAGCTCCTTGAAATTCACATAGAAAAGAAAAAGGCTTCGGGTGATCGTAAGGTTCTCAAAAACGTCACTTACTACTCGGGAGGGAATGTCCTTTATTATTTCAGGGCGTTTACACCCCAGAACCGGGAGGTGGCGGACGCCATCATCCTTTGGCTTGACCCCAAAACCCATCACACAACCCGAAAGGTTTTTGCCAAGGAAGGTACATTTGCCGAAGGAGCGTGGACTTTCAGGGGAATCACGGAATACCAGACCGACGTCCAGGGAGCCGTTCTCGGAAGTCCGGTCACCATCCCAGAAAAGATTTACCCGGACATCAAGGTCACTCCGCGGGATTTGATTATGGCGACAAGCGAAAGCATTTATCTCTCCTACCACGAACTCCAATACACCATCAATAAACTCAAAGAAAACGGAATCGCCGTCTATTCGGAAGAGGTTGATCTCTATGATCGGCTCGCGGCCCCGTGGAAAGGCCTCGTCATGATGCTGATTGCCATCCCCTTCATGGCCTCAATTCACACCCGCAAATCCATCGCCATCAACGTTCTCATCTGCGCCGCTCTCGTTTTTGCTTATCACGTCTTCGGAGCGGTCAGTATCGCCATCGGAAAATCAGGGAAATTCATCCCCTTCCTGAGCGCCTGGGGCGGAAACATCCTTTTTGCCACGTTCGCTTTTATACGGTTTGAGCGAGCGAATTATTAGGATTAGGTTCCCAAACTGGAAAACGCTTCGAGACACTGCCCTTGCGAGAGCTTAAGAATGTTATCGAGAGATGGAGTGTTCTGCTAAAAACGAAAATGCGGGGGGCGACCCACAATCACTCATGCGTTTCTGGTTAGTTCGCCGATCTTGAACTTCAGGCTTTAATTTCTTTCCCAAAGATCATTTTTTTCGATTTCGAGCTCCCTCGAATCAAATGAAGGTATCGCGATCGTGGCGTCACGGCCAATTTGCGGCGGTATCGATATGACGGCCTTCTCACCAAATAAAGATGCCAGAGTCGACTGGGCGCTTGTCACCGAACCCTGGCCGCCATCTTCAATGGCATCCCCATAAGCCGTGTCTGCGGGTAACGCGCGACAAAGCGTCCCTGAAGAAAATACCATGAAAAATGCCGTCAAAAAAAAGAGGAGACCTTTCATACTCAAATTTTCGTCCCCGCCGGAATATAGCCCCCTTTGGGAATTATCACGATACCATCCCTGATATAATAATTTTCTCCATCTTCTTCTTTTCTGCCGCGGCTGTTGGTGATTTGAACGTTATCCCCTATCCCCACGTTCTTATCGAGAATGCAATTTTCAATCAGACAATTCTTCCCGATTCCTATCGTCCTGTCTTCACCTGGCTTCGGCCATTCGTAGTAGTCATTTCCCATCAAGACGCTCCTCCGGATCACCGTCCCGTGCCCCACAATGGATCGCAGGCCTACGACCGAATGCTCAATCTTGGCCCGCGTGAGGATACAGCCTTCCGACATCAACGCGTGATCAAGCTGGCCGTCAATGATTTTAGAAGGCGGTAAAAATCGGGGGCGTGTAAAAACACGTCCATCAGGGATCAAAAAACTGAACGGCGGGTTTTGATGG
>Ga0116182_1001741_pt1 | contig 22132 bp, 19 predicted proteins | sample AD_UKC077_MetaG_FD_89805 | JGI IMG/M metagenome (GOLD analysis project Ga0116182, IMG submission 89805) | Active sludge microbial communities of municipal wastewater-treating anaerobic digesters from USA - AD_UKC077_MetaG | ecosystem: Engineered > Bioreactor > Anaerobic > Digestate | place: USA...
CAATGTTTGGTTTTTACGCCGCTGTTGCCCGTAAGGATCAAAAGGGATACCCCGAAGGTGGATTCCAACCAGAGAATGCGCTAACCAGAGAGCAAGCACTAAGAGCCATGACCATTTGGGCTGCCAAAGCAAATTTTGAGGATTCGTTTAAAGGAAGCCTTGAAAAAGGAAAAGTGGCAGACTTTGTGATACTAGATCGCGATATTTTAGCAGCACCCGAGTCCACTCTTTTTGAAACAGAGGTTTTAGCCACCTACATTGACGGTAAGGCTGTTTACCTAAAACAATAACCGATTATGGATATTAGCTTAGCAGAACAGAATCAGCTACTGGAGATACTATACATCATCCGTGAATGCTCAAAACAGCTATCGAGCAAAGGCGTTAAGTACTGGAATAATAGCTATCCCGATTTCCACGAAATATCAAACGACATTGCCCAAAAGCGCGTACTTGTGCTTAGGGTTAACCGGGTTGCCGTGGGCACTGTAACCCTAAAGCCTAGTGCCGAAAACAGTAAAACTAGCGAAATATCGAGGCTAGCCATATACCCAAAGTTCCAGCAAAAGGGATTTGCACGCAAGCTAATTGAACATGCCGAGGCTGTTGCTAGAAGTAGTGGTAGCGAGATTATTAAAGGGCACATCCCTTGCGACGATCAGGCACTTGTGCAGTTGCTAACCGACTGCGGCTACCAAAACAAAGGCAACGAAACACCTATTATACCCGATTTTTTAAGGATTAACTTTGAGAAGAGGCTATAGAAGTTAAAGCAAAGGCCTGTTTTCCCCAAACATCCGTTGCTAATAAATAGATGAGATCAAATAGAAGGGAATGGATGCAGACAATCCAGCCAACATGTAGAGCTATTATATAAGAGGTGAAAATGCCCTTGCGCCTGCTCCACATAACAATCCTCTTAAAAAGTCCAATAGATGTTTACTCTTCCAAGTAAACATCTATTAGCCCTTCAGGGACTTCCATTGTTATGGTGCGAGTTTCCTCGTCAACCTCCACAATAAAATCATCGGCGGCTGGTATCATAATACTCTTTCCCGATGTGTGAAGCAGTTCAAATACCGTGTTGGTTGAATACTCCTCAACGGCGGTAATGGTACCTATAACTCCATCGGCCTCGGTGGTAACAGTGTAGCCAACCAACTTATCAAGGGTGAGCTCATCATCCACTTCCACTTCGTTTTCGGGTAGCAATAGCTTTAGGCCAACAAACTCCTCTGCTGCCTCAATGCTGTTTATTTCATCAAACTTAACAATGGCTTTATCCTCCCCTTTAGAACGAACCGACTCCACAAAAAAAGGAACCGGTATCCCCTCAATAAGAAGGAATACCGATTCAAGATCTTGCTGTTCAAAGTAGAAGTCGTTGTTCCAAGAAACCTGGAACTCGCCATTCACACCATGAGTTCTATGAATAAAACCAATCTCTGCGAACTGGTTCTCCATTGAACTAAGCCTCGGTGTTTTCGCCTTCAGCGGCTTCTTCAGCAGCCTCTTCTGCGGCTGGTTGTGCAGCAGCGTCAGCCTCAGCCCTCTTCTTGGCAATTTCTTGTGCGCGAGCTTCGCGAACCTTAGATTCAGCCTCAATACGTTGCTGCATCTCGTCTTTTGCACCTTTAGCTAAAGACTGCTTCTTAGCTTCAATCTTAGATTCTTTCTCTTTAACCCAAGCTTCGAATTTAGCCTCTGCTTGCTCTGCTGTAAGAGCGCCTTTCTTAACGCCCTCAAGTAGATGCTTTTTCATTAAAACACCTTTGTAAGACAAAATTGCCCTAGTGGTGTCAGTAGGTTGTGCGCCTTTTTGTAGCCAGTCCAGTGCTTTCTCGAAGTCTAGATCGATAACAGCAGGATTAGAAACTGGATTATAAGATCCAATCCTTTCAATGTACTTGCCATCTCGTGGCGCCCTACTATCCGCAACAATGATATGGTAAAAAGGAGCCCTTTTCCTACCATGGCGGCTTAGTCTGATTTTTACAGGCATACTAACGCTTTTTATTAAATTTAACCTACAAAATTTGCTCGGCAAAAGTAGCTAATTTCTTTTTATCATCATACAATAACCACAAATATCTTAATTAGTGTTTGGTGTATAGTGTTTAGCCCTCTTGAACCTTAAACCTTGAACCTTGAATCTTGAACCTTGAATCTTGAACCTTGAACCTTGAACCTTGAACCTTGAACCTTGAACCTTGAACCTTGAACCTTGAACCTTGAACCTTAAACCTTGAACCTTGAACCTTGAATCTTGAACCTTGAATCTTGAACCTTGAACCTTGAACCTTGAATCTTGAACCTTAACATCCAGACATCGCCCCTCTGAGGCCGAATTAGAGACAGATGCTTAGTAATTTGGTGTCTTGTGTCTTGTGTCTTGTGTCTTGTGTCTTGTGTCTTGTCGTCTCACGTCTCACGTCTCACGTTTTTTCCCAAAGTTATCAACATCACCCCACCCTTCGCATGCGAATAGCTACATTTGTACCTGACCAAAGTGTTGCCAACCTGCAACGCTTCACACCATATAACTTCATAGATATGAGCAAATTCACCCACCTCCACGTTCACACCCAGTACTCCATTCTCGATGGAGCATCAAACATAAAGAGGCTGGTTGACAAGGCTCGTGCGCTTGGCATGAATGCCCTTGCCGTTACCGATCATGGAAACATGTTTGGCATAAAGGAGTTTGTAAATACCGTTGCCAAGGTTAACGATGCTGCTCTTTCTGAAATAAAAAAGATTAAGGGCGAGATAGACAAAATTAATAAAGCGGAAAGTCCCGAGTCCGATGCCGAAAGCCGCTTGGCCGAGCTAAACCAGCAAAAGGCAGAGCAGGAATCCAAACTTTTCAAACCAATTATCGGTTGCGAGGCTTATGTGTCCAAACGTAGCCGTTTCGACAAGAACGACAGGGACGACCGAGGCGGATTTCACCTTATTCTCCTAGCCAAGAACTTAGAGGGATACCACAACTTAACCAAGCTCGTTTCCTACTCGTGGACTGAGGGTTTCTACCAGAAACCGCGCATGGACAAGGAGCTACTCCGCAAGTACAACAAGGGCATCATAGCCTGTTCGGCTTGCTTGGGGGGTGAAATACCCCAAGCCATAATGTTCGATGGAATGGAACGCGCCGAAGAACTAGTGCACGAGTACAAGGAGATTTATGGCGACGATTTCTACCTAGAGGTGATGCTTCACCAATCGGGAGTATATAAAATAGATACCGAGGTGTACGAGAATCAGCTCAAGGTAAACAAATCCATTCTTGAGCTAGCACAAAAAACGGGCACCAAGTGCGTTGCCACCAACGACGTCCACTTTATTAACGCCGAAGATGCTCTTGCGCACGACAGGCTTATCTGCCTTAACACGGGGAAGGATATTGACGATCCCGACCGCATGCGCTACACCTTTCAGGAGTACCTGAAAAGCGAGGATGAGATGCGCGCACTTTTCCCTGAGTGCCCCGAGGCCATTACAAACACCGCCGAAGTAGTTAGTAAGGTTGAGGTTTACAGCCTTAGCAACAACCCCATTATGCCCCACTTCCCGTTACCCGAAGGATTCACTGACGATAACGACTACCTCCGCCACCTAACATACGAGGGCGCATACAAACGCTGGGGCACCGATCTACCCGAAGCAACAAGGGAGCGCGTTGACTTTGAACTTGGCGTTATCGCCAAAATGGGTTATCCCAGCTACTTCCTTATTGTTTGGGACTTTATTAAGGCCGCCCGCGAAATGGGCGTTTCTGTAGGTCCAGGTCGTGGTTCAGCGGCAGGATCGGCCGTGGCATACTGCTTACGTATTACCGATATAGACCCCATTAAGTACGACCTGCTGTTTGAGCGTTTCCTTAACCCCGAGCGTATATCAATGCCCGATATTGATATCGACTTTGATGAGGACGGACGCGAGCAGGTTCTGAAATGGGTTGTTAACAAGTACGGGCAAAAGCGCGTAGCGCACATCATTACCTTTGGTACAATGGCCGCTAAGCTGGCCATTAGGGACGTTGCCCGCGTTCAGAAGCTCCCATTAATGGAGGCCGATAAGCTTGCAAAGCTAGTTCCCGAAAGACCTGGAACTACTCTTGCCAGCGCATTCAAGGAGGTTCCCGAACTGGAGCAGGCCAAGCAATCGGATAACGAGCTAATTAGAAGCACCATTCAGTACGCCGAGGTATTGGAGGGATCGGTAAGGCAAACTGGTGTTCACGCCTGCGGTATCATCATTGGCCGCGACGACCTTGAGGAGTACATCCCCATAAGCACCGCTAAGGATGCCGACCTTTTTGTAACCCAGTACGACGGAAAGCACGTTGAGGATGTTGGCTTGCTTAAGATGGACTTCCTTGGGCTAAAAACGCTGTCCATTATTAAGGATGCCATAGAGTATGCCAAGGAATCCAAGGGTGTTGATATAGATATTGACAACGTACCCCTTGACGACCAAAAAACCTTTGAGCTTTACTCACGCGGCGAAACCACTGCGCTATTCCAGTTCGAGTCGCCCGGTATGAAAAAGTACCTACGCGCCCTACAGCCAAACCGTTTCGAGGATCTTATCGCCATGAACGCCCTGTACCGTCCGGGTCCAATGGAGTACATTCCCCAGTTCGTTAATCGTAAGCACGGGCGCGAAGCCATTGAGTACGACATACCCGAAATGGAAGAGTACCTAAAGGACACCTACGGTATTACCGTTTACCAAGAGCAGGTGATGCTTCTGTCGCAGAGTTTGGCTGGTTTCACCAAGGGACAAGCCGATGCGCTGCGTAAGGCAATGGGTAAGAAGCTTAAAAAGGTGATGGACGAGCTTAAGGAAAAGTTCGTTAAGGGTTGTCAGGAAAGAGGACACGATGTTAAGAAAGTTGAAAAGGTTTGGAACGACTGGGAGGCATTTGCTCAGTACGCATTCAACAAGTCGCACTCTACCTGCTACGCCTACGTATCGTACCAAACCGCATACCTAAAAGCCCACTTCCCCAGCGAGTTTATGGCGGCTGTACTTAGCCGTAACCTCTCCGATATAAAGAAGATCACCATCTTTATGGACGAGTGCAAGCGAATGGGGATGCAGGTACTTGGGCCAAACGTTAACGAGAGCAACTATAAGTTTAAGGTTCACCCCAACGGCGATGTTCGCTTTGGACTTGGTGCCGTTAAGGGTGTTGGCGAGGCTGCTGTGGCAAACATTGTTGAGGTTAGAAAGCAGGGCGGTAAGTTCAAAGATATCTTTGATTTTGTTGAGCGCGTTAACCTACAGTCCGTTAACAAAAAGAACATAGAAGCGTTAGTACTAGCTGGTGCCTTTGACGAGCTAGCCTCGTACAAGCGCGCTCAGTATTTTGCTGCCGACAGCAAAGGCACTACATTTATTGAGGCGCTAATTAGGTACGGTTCTAAATCGCAAACAGAGAAAAACAACAGCCAGCAATCGCTATTTGGACTCGACAACGGTTTCGACATACAAAAGCCAGAGCCTGTAAATGTTGAGGAGTGGTCCAAACTGGAGAAGCTCAACAAGGAGAAAGACCTTATTGGAATATACCTATCGGCTCACCCACTAGACGACTATAGGCTAGAAATAGAAAACTTCGCCAACGTTTCGTGTGCAGAGCTAAAAGATTTGGAATCGCTAAAAGGGCGTGAGCTAGCAGTAGCCGGCATGGTAACCGCTTCGCGCATAGCCCCAACCAAAACGGGTAAGTATTACGGTAGGCTAACCATTGAGGACTATAGCGATTCCTATGAACTGGTTATGTTTGGGAAGGACTTTGAGGAGTACCGCAAGTTCTTTTACGATGGGTACTCCCTCCTAATAAAGGGAAGTGTTCAGCCAAGAATGTTCAACCAGGAAGAACTTGAGTTTAAGGTTAAGAATATACTTTTCCTATCCGATGTAAAGGAAAATCTTATTAAGAAGCTCACCATAAACGTTGGGCTAAACGAAATTGACGAAACTTTTGTTGATGAGATAAAAAGCATCTCCGAAAGCAACAAGGGAGGAAAAGTAACCCTTTCGCTTCGCATTATCGATCACGAAAGTCGTATCAACATGGAAATGTTCTCCAGAAGCTACAAAATAAACCTTACACCCGAAGTTGTTAGCTTCCTCAAGAAATCGGAGCTCAACTACAAAGTTTCGTAGCACAGGAAACATTTTGAGTACAAATACGTTTTTTAAGTAATTTTACGATTAATAACTAAACAGATTAAATCATGGCATTAGCAATTAACGACTCTAACTTCGAAGAGGTTGTACTAAAGTCAGACAAGCCAGTTGTGCTAGACTTCTGGGCAGAATGGTGTGGACCTTGCCGCATGGTTGCTCCTATTATCGACCAAATGGCCGAGGAATACAAAGACAAAGCAGTAATTGGAAAAGTTGACGTTGATAGCAACCCTGGTATCTCTGCTCGTTTTGGTATTCGTAACATCCCAACCGTTCTTTTCTTTAAAAACAGAGAAGTTGTTGATAAACAAGTAGGTGCTGTTCCAAAAAGCAATTTCGTAGCAAAGCTTGAGGCCATTCTTTAATAAATTGGGCTACAACATACAAGAGACTGTCCAATAGCATTGGGCAGTTTCTTTTTTGGAAAACGATTAACGTAAATCGTGAATCGTTAAAAACTTGCACCTCACCTTGGGGTACCCCATCCCGATAATTGACTAAACTAAAAACCCACAGCTAAACACCAAACTCAAATCTCCATGCGTATATGTGTATTCTGCGCGTCGAGCGCAAAGGTTGATAAAGCATACTTTGATGCCACCAAGCGACTTGCCGAAATACTTGCCAAACAAAATCACACCATTGTTTACGGTGGAGGTTCTGCTGGACTAATGGGCTGCCTTGCCGACACAGCGTTACTGCATGGTGGCGATGTAGAGGGCATTCTACCCAGATTCATGGATAAGGTGGAATGGGGTCACAAGGGGATTAGCCGCATGATTCTAGTTGAAGATATGCGCGAGCGCAAAAAGTTGCTCACAGAGAATGTTGATGCCGTTGTAACCCTCCCTGGTGGCTGCGGAACCCTTGAAGAGCTTATGGAGGTTTTCACCCTTAAGCGCTTAGGCAAATTCACCAAGCCCATAATTGTGCTCAACACCAAGGATTACTACAAACACCTTAACCTGCTTGTTGAGCAGATGATAAGCGAGCATTTTCTAAGGCAGGAGCATCGCCAGATATGGCAACTGGTTAACGAACCCGAAGACATACTCCCTGCAATAACCAATGCGCCCAAATGGGACTCATCGGCAATAAACTTTGCTGCAGTGTAAAACAAAGCTTCTGCCATTACGTACAAGCAGCCAGAGAAACAAATGCGCTAATGCACCAATACGGAGAGAACACCTTACATGAAGCAGCATAAACCATCGTTTTTGCAAAGCATAAAAGTAAAAAAGTCATACCTAGTGCTCTTTTCCGGGTTAGTGTGGACAGGTGTAGGTATTATGCTTAACACCCATGCGTTTAAATGGCTAGCATCCTACAACGGTAAATACACCGTTGTTTTTGCGTTGGTTGGTGTGGTAATTGCCCTATTGGCTCATCATCTTGGCTTTTTGCGCATTGTTGACAAAAACCTGGGCCGCATAAAGGAGATGGAAAACGACAAAGCAAGCCCATTTGCCTTTATGCCAGTAAAAAGTTACTTTATGGTTATTCTTATGATTGGTATGGGAATTATCCTACGTAACTACTCCCCCATTGCCAAGGAACACCTAGCTATGGTTTACATTGCTATGGGTGGGGCACTTTTCCTCTCTAGCATAAGGTACTACAGAATACTTATTCAGTGTATAAGAGATAAACGTGAGTGTGTCCCTAACAAAGACGCGAAGAAAAGCATTACAGAGCTATGATCTTTGCGGCTTTGCGAACAAATAATATCTCGCTAAGTCGCTAAGTCGCAAAGAGAAGAGTAGTACAATTTCTTTGGGACTGACTCATTCATTCTATGGTGATTGCGGCTTTTGGGAAGAATATATTTTGCCACGGCTCTATGATGCTAATAGAAATACTACACCAAAAGTTAACTATAAAATATTAATTTTTTAAATCGTTATAAATCTTATCAATTAACTACCTCGGGGGAAAACATTATCTCGTAAAGGCGCTAAAACGGGAAGGGAAGGGTAATACAGTTTCTTTGGGGGGTGACTCATACAATCTATGGGAATTACGACTTTGCGGGAACCCTTATGTAAAAGAAAAAAACAAAGCGTAACTAACTCGCTATTAACACACTACTCCCCTTCGCTTTGCGTCTTAGCGCCTTTGCGAGAAATTCCCCTAGGGCTGCCTACTTATTCCTATACGTAAACAGCTTACTATCCCCAATCTCATCGTAGGAATAAAGATCGCCAGTTAGGTTTGGGGCTTTAACTCCATCGCCAAAGAAGGTGTTACCAACAAAAACGCGCGACTCGTCCCAAAGGTTTTTCCGTACAAAGTTGTTAATAAGCGCAGCGCCACCCTCAACAATAACAGAGAGCACGCCACGCTGGTATAGTTCAGTAAGCACCTGTTGTTCTATGCTTTTAGCAAAATCTATAGTAAGTAGTTCTAGCTCTGGAATGGATTGCAGCTCTGGCTTTCGTTGCGATGCACTTGCATTGTTCCCCATAAACACCAATGTGGGAACAGAACCATCGTAAACGCTTGAACTTACGGGCAACCGCAACTTGCGGTCTAGCACAACGCGCAAAGGGCTACTTCCACTCCAATCGCGTACATTAAGCTTGGGATTATCCTTTTCAACGGTATTTGTGCCCACCATAATTGCCTGCTCCTCACTGCGCCACTTATGCACCAACCTGCGCGAGAGCTCATTGGTAATCCATATTGGTGCAATAGGGTCGCCCTCTTTACGTATGGCATCAATATAGCCATCGAGGGTTTGCGCCCACTTAAGAATTATGTATGGTCTCTTTTGAGTATGAAAGGTGTAAAAACGACGATTTAGCTCAAGAGCCTCCTGCTCCAGCACGCCAACTGTAACATCGCGACCAGCTTTTCGGAGCGCATCAACGCCTCTACCAGCAACTAGCGGATTAGGATCGGTTGAGGCAACCACCACCCTAGGAATGCGCATGTCCTTTATTAAATCGGCACAAGGAGGTGTTTTCCCAAAATGAGAACAAGGCTCAAGGTTAACGTAAATGGTTGATTCGGGAAGCAGGCTCTTATCCTTAACCGCCGCAATGGCGTTTACTTCGGCATGAGCCTGTCCATGCTTAATGTGATACCCCTCGCCTATAATTTTCCCATCATGAACAACAACAGCTCCCACCATTGGATTTGGCGATACACTACCCTCGCCACATCGGGCAAGTTCTAAACACCTAGCCATGAAAATCTCATCAATACGCTGTCTGTCCATAATGTTTGTAAATTTGCAGAAACAAAAACTACTATAAATGCCAAATACTGGAGCACTAAATCTTCTAAACCAAATGGTAAAAGAGCTAAACGGGCACTACAGCTCCGAAGAGCTGCAATCGTTTAAGCGAATAATTGCCGAAGATTTGTTCTGTGCTCCGCTACACCAAATACTTCTTAATCCGAGTTGGCCTGTAACTACAGAACAGTACGAAAAAGCAAGCACTCTGGTTACGGAGCTAAAGTTACAAAAGCCCATTCAATATGCTCTGGGTAAGGCACATTTTTTTGGATTAGAATTTACCGTTAACCCCAGCGTGCTTATCCCTCGTCCCGAGACCGAAGAACTTGTGGATTGGATACTGAGCGACTCCCCATCGGCTAGCACCATTATGGACATTTGTACTGGTAGCGGTTGCATTGCTGTAGCGTTAGCTAAAAACCTTAACCACGCAACTGTTAACGCCATAGACATTTCGGCCGATGCGCTTAGTGTAGCCAAAACCAATGCAGCCAGTAATGGTGTTGCAGTGAGCTTTGCCCAAATGGATGCACTAACACTGTACAGAGAACTTAGCACTCCGCCCTTTTTTGATGTTATTGTGAGCAACCCTCCCTACGTTAGGGATAGCGAAAAGCAGCAGATGCACTCCAATGTTTTGGACTACGAACCACACCTAGCGCTTTTTGTCCCCGATACCAATCCGCTGCTATTCTATAGCGCCATTGCCAAAGCGGCAGCCCATCTGCTTGCCCATGGAGGCAAGGTGTACTGCGAAATAAACGAGGCACTGGGCAAGGAAACAGCCCAATGTTTTGCCACCGAAGGGTTACAAAACATCAGCATAAAAAAGGATATTCACGGCAAGGACAGAATGATTTGCGCCACCAAACCAGCACACAATGGAGAGTAGCACACCCAAAAAGTTTGACTTTAAAAAGGCGCTAGGCAGGGCGCAAGCTCTTTGTAGCCGACAGGAGAAAAGCCCAGGCGACATACGTACCAAGCTACAAAGTTGGGGTGCCGAGCCAAGTGATATCAGCAAAATAATTGAAAGCCTTACCACCGATGGATTTTTGAACGAGGAGCGATTTGCGCGCAGCTATGCCAACGATAAGGCTCGCTTTAATCGCTGGGGCCCTATAAAGATTAGGATGATGCTAGCCGCCAAGGGCATTAGTAACGATGTAATAAACGAAACGCTGGAGGGCATTACCGATAGCTTTTCTACCGAGCAGCTTCAACATCTTATCGCACAAAAAGCCAAAACCACAAAGCACAACACCGTAATGGAGCTCAAGATGAAACTGGTTCGCTTTGTGGTTTCAAGAGGATACAACACCTCCACTGCCTTTAAAGAGGTGGATAAATTCCTTAGTTCCAAGTAATTTTATACTCTGTTACCCCTTGGTTTTTGGTGAGCGACTTAACTATATCAACCTTAACGTCTTTACAGCCCGATATCTCTAAAGCGCGCTCCATCCACCCAGCAATTCGGTACTCAATTACATCGTGGGGCTGAGCAAACTTGGTGATTACTACGCTTACCGACTTGTCGGTTCTATTGGCCGTAGTAATCTCTGAGGGCTGATAGTAAGCGGCAAAAATTCGGCTTGTACGCTCTATTATATGACCAGGCGAGCTAAGCTTAACGTAAACCTTGTATATACCAGTTAGCGCAACATCGGCACTGTAGCGACCGCTAAGCCATGCCCCTTTTTTTGAATCGTTATAGAACATATCGCCCAAAGCTTTTGTTGGCACAATGGCGCCATCGTGAATGGGGTACCAATCGGGAGTAGAAACGCCCGTTAGAAAAATTCTACGCGACTTATCGGGCAGCGAGTTTAACCATAGAGTGTACTTCTCGGGGAAGTTCGTTTTAACAAAGTCGCAAATGGACTTAACGGCTGTTCCTTTTACCTCCATACATCATAATATTTTTGTGTTTCACATAATCCCAAATCAAAATCCTTACTGAAATTACAACCATTAGCTATGCCCACAAATAGCAGTTGTAAGCTTTTACATTGAACGGTTGTTTTATTACACTAATAATTGATATAAAGGCTTAAACAGCATAACAAAAGCTAAAACAGCGCTCATTTGTCCTGTTTAACGCTATTAGTAAAAATAAAAGAGTACCTTGCCACCTGATTTTATGCGGCAAAAGACCTGACAGGATAATTCTTACAACAGGTACACACCTGATAAACAACCCCTTCAGACATTTAAGCCCAAATTCATTTTTAAACGAACGATTGAATGAGCGTTTTACAACTTCACACATTTCACATACCCGTAATGGGTATAGGCTACACCATGGATAGCCCTGTAAAGGTTGCCCACCTAGGGATAACCTCTGTTGTGTCGTTACTTGACGACATGCTAATGGAGAAGCTGAGAGAATTCCATAGCAAGCAAATGGGAATCTCTTTTCAAAGCATTAGCAACAAAGTTGAGGACTTTAGAGCCGAGCGTATTACAGCCTTTTTAAACCTAATGGATAGCATGGTTAAAGAAAAGGTTGACGAGATGAAGAGCGCAATTGCTACTAAAAAAGAGGAGCTAGATAAGTACTTTGATATGCTTCCCGATGCATCGGCAATAAAGCAGAGGTTTAACGAACTTAAGCAGCACGCTACGCTAAAGGAGCTTAAGCAATGGTTGCAGAGCAATATTCACCCTGGCGATATTGATGTTAATATCATGACCAAAATCGACAAGGAGAACTACAACAGCAATAACGAGAAGCTTCCCATTGAGTACAACGATGCACATGCAGCCATAAGAGGCTTTGCTAAAAGCACCCTTGAGTCGGCGGTAGTACTATCGGCAGGCATGAGCCCAAAGCTGTACAGCTACATAGAGAAGTGGGACGATTTTTACCCCAACGCCAAAGGCTACATCAAAAAAAGAGTAACCATTAAGGTAAGCGATTTTCGCTCGGCAATGGTTCAAGGGAAGTTCCTTGCCAATAAGGGCATCTGGGTATCGGAGTTTAGAGTTGAGTCGGGGCTAAACTGCGGTGGTCATGCTTTTGCAACACAAGGTAACCTACTGGGACCCATACTCGAGGAATTTAGGGCTAACCGCGAAGTGCTAACCAATAGCATGTTCGAAGCCCTAACCAAAGCGCTAAAAAGTAAAGAAAGGGAGTGCCCTACATCGCCTCCTCAGCTAAAAATTACGGCACAGGGAGGCGTTGGTACCGCAGAGGAACACCAGTTTCTGTTAAGCCATTACGGAATGGACTCCATTGGCTGGGGCTCGCCGTTCCTTCTTGTTCCCGAGGCGGTTAGCATTGACGATGAAACCATAGATAGACTTGCGAAAGCGCAGGAAAAAGACCTGTTCCTTAGCAATATATCGCCCCTTGGAGTTCCCTTTAACAACCTGCATGGCAACACAAAGGACGATGAGAAGCAGCGCCTTATAGACCTTAACAAACCTGGAAGCCCATGCATTAAGCAGTACTGCATGCTTAATAGCGAATTTACTGAGAAGCCCATTTGCACAGCATCGAGGCAGTTCCAACGAAATAAAATAGAGCAGCTAAAACAGCAGCTACCCCAAGGGGACTTGCTAAACAAGGAGATAACCAAGGTTACCGACAAATCGTGCATTTGCGTTGGACTTGGCACTGCTGCACTAAAAGCGTACGATCTGGATACTAAAGCCGAAGGCGCAGGCGTTTCCATTTGCCCTGGGCCAAATATGGCCTACTTTAACGAGAAGGTTTCCCTAAAACAGATGGTTGATCATATTTATGGTAGAACCAATATCATTAAACGAAAAGATAGGCCAAACCTATTTATAAAGGAACTTGGGCTCTACCTAAATCATATTGCTGAAAAGGTTGAAAATGCAGATGAAACCGACACCAAGCAAATGGATTACATTGATAAGTTTATTGGCAACCTTACCGATGGGATTGAGTACTACAAGCAGCTCTTTAGCCAAAAGTTTAAGGAGCTAAACATCAATAAGGAGGATACCTTAATCGCTTTGCGCTCCATGGAAAAGCAACTGGAACAAACCGCTACAAGGTTTAGGGAAATGATGCTTCAGCCAGCATAAACCAAAGAAGAATAATACAGAAACGCTCTGCAGCTGGAATACACTGCGGAGCGTTTTATTTTTTGTACCTTAAGTTACTCGCTTCGTATAGATTAAACAAAAAACACTGTAGTACAAACCAACAGGTGCTGTACAAAGGGCTTAATCAACTAGCCCAGCAACAGAGCTGCGCCAATCGCCCCGAAACACACCACCGTGATAACAAACAACGGTATCTACATCAAGCTGAAGTAATCGGCGTAGGGACTCCTTTGCTTGCTCCATGCTCAGGGTGTACTGCGGGTTAGCAATTGCCAATTGGCCACCTTCCACAACTAAAGCATCGCCAGCAATAAGCGTTTTGCAACTCTTTACGTAAAGTGAAATATGACCCGGCATATGGCCAGGCGTTTCAACGGTAACTACATCACCTAAAGCATCAACACAGTCACCATCTGCTACTGCAACATCTACATCTACAGACTCAATAGACTCTAGCATTTGCTGAAAAGCGAGAGCCTGTGGCTTATCTGTATCGGGAATACTGCTAAATATAGACTCGGCCTGCTGTAGGCGCAACGAGCGCTGCTTGCCCGACACATAATTGGCTTCAGCGGCTGAGGTTACAACAGCAACCTGAGGGTAATTACGCTTTAGAGCGGCCAATGAGCCCATATGGTCATAATCGTGGTGGGTTATCACCACTTTAGACAATTCACTCAAGGCAACGCCTGCCCTACCAGCCGCATCAATCAAAAGTTCTAGCTGATTTGGGTAACAAGCATCAACAAGAATTACCTCGTTACCAGATATTATTGCTGTTGGATAAATAGCATGTTCGCTTCCCCCAAAGCTGAATGAAACCAGCAAGGGAAGTACTACTGATTTATTATGGTTTACAGCTAATCCCATATTCCGTTACAATCGGTTAGAATTACGGGGACACCATCGGTAACCAGAATGGAGTGCTCATGCTGAGCAACAAAGCCACCCTTGTCGCCTACCAGTGTCCAGCCATCGGGTAGCGTATCGGCAAAAATGGATTGGGTTGAGATAAACGTCTCAATGGCCACCACGGAGTTTTTGCGGAACCGTCCTGTGTTGGACTTATCGTACCAATTGGGAATCTCCTCGGGCTCCTCGTGCAGGCTATGGCCAACGCCATGCCCCGTTAGGTTCCGAATAACCTTATATCCCCTACGCTTTGCCTCTGTCTCAATTAGCCTACCTATATCGGCTATGCGAACGCCTCCCTTAATGTTTTGTAGGGCTGTACGTAGAATTTCCTTTGATGCGTTAACCAACGGCAACAGGTTCTGTGTATCGGCACCCAGAATGAATGAGCCGCCATTGTCGGACCAGTAGCCGTTAAGCTCTGCGGATACATCGATGTTCACCAAATCGCCCTCCTTAAGCACTGTGTGCTCTGAGGGTATGCCGTGCGCCATCTCGTGGTTTACGCTAATGCAGGTCCACCCCGGAAAGCCGTAGGTTAACTTTGGTGCCGATTTGGCTCCATACTGCGTTAGCAAAGCACCGCCAAACTCATCGAGATCTTTGGTTGACATTCCTGGCTTAGCGTATTCCCGCATCTGCTTAAGCGTTTCGCCAACAATCTGGCTAATTTGCTGCATGCACCGCAGGTCTATATCGTTGGTTATTGACATCTTGTTATTTTTTCATAGAAAACAGATTAAAGTGCAATCTGTTTAACGGGCAAGCGCTACTTATTACGCTCAAGCTCCCTAAGGTTCTCCATTTTTTTCTTCTCAAGGAAGTACTTTATACCCCCCAAGTGCTCCTTAACCTGCTTGTTACCAAACTCGTAAACCTTATCAACCAAACCGTCAAGGAAATCACGGTCGTGCGATACCAGAATAAGCGTTCCATCAAAGTCAATAAGTGCACTTTTAAGGATATCCTTGGTTTTCATATCAAGGTGGTTGGTAGGCTCATCCAGAATAAGCAGGTTTACCGGCTCAAGTAGCAGCTTTATCATAGCCAAGCGGGTACGCTCGCCGCCCGATAGCACTTTCACCTTTTTGGTAGAGTTATCGCCGCCAAACATAAAGGCACCCAGAATATCCTTGATTTTTGAGCGGATATCGCCCTTGGCCACATCATCGATGGTTTGGAAAACGGTTAGCTCCTCATCTAGCAACGAGGCCTGATTCTGCGCAAAGTAGCCTATCTGCACGTTATGGCCAAGTGAGAGGCTGCCCTCAAAATCAATCTCGCCCATAATGCTTTTAACAAGGGTTGATTTACCCTCGCCATTCTTACCCACAAAGGCAACGCGCTCGCCCCTGTTTATGGTTAGGCTTACGTTGCGGTAAACCAAGTGCTCATCGTAACTCTTTGATACGCCCGCCACGTTAACGGCAAAGGTGCCCATGCGTGGCGATGGAGGAAACTTAAGCCTTAGCGCCGATGTATCCTCCTCATCAACCTCAAGTATATCTAGCTTCTCCAGCATCTTTACACGCGACTGCACCTGAAGAGTTTTGGAGTAGGTCCCCTTGAAACGCTCAATAAACTCCTGTGTATCGGCAATCATCTTTTGCTGCTCATCGTAGGCCTTTTGCTGTTGCTCCCTGCGCTCGCGCCTTAGCTCAAGATACTTGGTGTAGTTTACCTTATAGTCGTAAATGCGCCCCATGGTAACCTCGATGGTGCGGGTGGTAATATTATCAATAAAAGCACGGTCGTGGGAGATTACAATTACCGCCTTTGCGCTGTTTATTAGGAACTCCTCAAGCCACTGAATAGATTCAATATCCATGTGGTTGGTGGGCTCATCAAGCAGAATAAGGTCGGGCTTTTGAAGAAGGATTTTAGCCAGCTCTATGCGCATACGCCATCCGCCGCTGTACTCTGAGGTAGGGCGCGAAAAGTCGTCGCGGGTAAAGCCCAAGCCCAGTAGGATTTTCTCCACCTCGGCCGCAAAGTTGGTCTCCTCAATGGAGTAGTACTTCTCGCTAAGCGCCGACACATCCTCAATGAGCTTATAGTAGCTCTCCGACTCAAAATCGGTACGCGTGGCCAGCTCATTGTTCATGGCCTCTATTTGGCGCTCCATCTCAAAGATATGAGCAAAGGCCTGCGATGTTTCCTCAAAAACGGTTCTATTATCCTCTGTTAGCAAATGCTGAGGAAGATAGGCAATTACAGCATCCTTAGGGGCAGTTACCCTTCCACCAGTGGCAGTGCGAACCCCTGCAATAATTTTGAGGAGGGTTGATTTCCCTGCCCCATTCTTACCCATTAGCGCTATGCGATCCTTCTCGTTAATAGCAAAAGAGATATCCTTAAAAAGAGTTGTCCCCCCAAACTCAACTGTAAGCCCGTCTACTGAAATCATTATACCATTTTAAAATTGAGGGGCAAAGATAGCAAGAAGAAGGTAGATTTTAGAGCATTGGCATAACTTGAAATAAAAGTGGCGAGCCGTTTTCGCTGCTCGCCACTCCTGCTATGATAATGCGCTTGGTTAATCTTTCTTGACGTTCTTAAGCAAAGCCTCGCGGATTAAGCGCCGCAGCTCAAGCTGCTTGTTCTGTACCATCCCCCTTGATGCTGGGCGGGACATATCTGCGTACTTACACTTGGCTGGTCTAAACTTAAGATTATCCATTGTACCCGAGATATCTACGCCCAGCTTTATCGGCAGAGGGCTATCTATTAACGATACATGGTAGTTAAAGCTCATATCGAGGTTATGCCTACCCTCAACCACAGCCTTGTACTTATCCATTACTATTAGGAATGGGTAAATATCAATCTCCTGTTTAAAGATTGTGAACTCAGCCGATAGGCTATCAACCCTATTCTCGGTTTTCTTATCGAACCTAAGCGTTTTGGCTATTTCGGTAAACGTTTCGCCATCCATAAGCACCAAGTCGTTGCCCTTAATGGACGATGCTCCCCTGAGAGTAGATTTCTTTGGGTTGTATAACGAGTCGGTGTAGGTCTCAACGGCTATGTGAAACTCCCCTTTACCCTTGAACGAGCGAAGCATAGGCATAATGGAATCAACCTGCGGTATCATCTGGAGCAACCGCTCAATCTCAATGTCGAGCATGTGGTAATCGAGCCCCAAAAACAGATGATTCTTACGAGGGGTTCTGTACATCGCCGTAAGCTGCATGCGGGCTGCAGGTGTAGTAAACCTAAAGCCATCGAGCACCAAAAGGCCATCCTTAACGCGCAGCTCGCCCTTTATGTCCTTGGCAGTCTCCTCGCCCATGGTAGCCTCGGTGATATTTGCCTGCAGCAAGAAATCAACTCCCTTAGGAACCATGTAAGGGCCTGCAAGAACTGTGTCGGCAGGCTCTTCATCCGTTTCGCCAATACCACTGGTGAGAACCATTAGCTGTACTAAGTCGGTTTTAGTACTCTCAAACAGGAAGTTTCCGCGCAGCAGCGAGTCGTGCCTAAAGTACGATAGCACATTGTTTAGGCTTCCCTTCAGGCTAAAATCAGACCTGTCAATCCTAAGCTTACTCTCCTTTATGTTAAAGTTCTCTGGATCGAAATCCATTTTTATTGATGGAATCTCGATAGGATAAAGAATTGACGATACTGTTATGCGCCCTTTATCAAGATCAACAAAACCCTTTGCCATCCACTGAAGGAAGATATCCTCCTGTGTTGGGTCATTTACCACATCGGCCTTAAACGCAAGTTTATTCATGGCCGCAGTTGTTGAGCCAACGTTGGAGAAGAACTGGCCGCCACTATAATCGATGCTGATTTCTGGCTGCTTGGGCTTATCCTTTTGCGCTGCAACGGCAAGTTTACCAGAAGGAGCGCCTATTGCCACGTCAAGGGTATCCATGCGGGCATAAAGGGTATCCAGCTTAAAGGTGCAGCTCACGCTTGGAATACGTGTACTATCGGCAAAGCCAGTAGCGTTTAGCGATAGCGATGCATTTTTAAGGAACACCCGTGCGTTGGACTTCTGTGTAGCCTCAATTTCGCCAGCATTTAGCTTGGCCCAAACCACACCACCACTCTTCTGTGACTCATCGGTTACGTTTGATACCTCAACGGAAACAAGCGTATTGAGTAGGCGAGCGGTAAAGTCGTCTATTTTACTAGCCTCCAAACCCTTGGTATTAATAGTAACCGCAGCAAATCCAGCACCCTTTAGCGAAGCATTGGGGTTTGGCAGCACAAAGTTCACCTTTGATTGAGAGGTCTTAACGGCCAAGCTATCGTATGTTGCGCTAAAGTTATTAAGGGTTAGGCTTCCTGAAAGGCGCATCTTATCCAGCTGCATCTTCTCAATTTGGGAAAGCGTTAGCTTACTTTTTACGGTACCCGACACGTTACCCGTTGCCGTTACGTTCATATCCTTAGGGATATACGATTTAAACTCGGAAACGGTAACGTTTGCCGTTGATGTTAAATCGATGCTGATATCGGAAAACAGGTGGTTAACCGTTCCGCTGGTTTGGAACGATGAGCGTGGAGTGCTTGCGCTAAAACTTGCAATGCGAAGAATAGATGCGGCATCGTCCTTTAAATCGGTGCTTAGGCTAATATCGCCGTTGATTTTGCTAAGTGGTAGCGGAAACGCCTCGTAGTACTTAAGGGTTCCATCCTGCATCTGCAAGCGGATATCCATAAATGGCATTTCGGTTTGGGAATATGCCCCCTTAACCGTTCCACTTGAGGCCACAATACCTGTAACATCAATCCCTTTAACGTACCCTTGGAACGATGCAGGAATAAGCGCCATAACATCGGCTATGGACCAGTTGGCAAGGTCGTATCTAATATCGGTTACAATGCGTTTGCCAATGGTATCGTTTTGCACTGTTCCGCTTAGGGTTACAGCCATTCCGTTGGCAGCCAGCTCAGCATTGGTTAGCTTAACCAGCTGGGAGGAAAGGTTAACCTCGGCAGGAACATCCATGGAAATATTCAAATCCTTAGCAAAAACATCTTTCCCAAGCGCAAAGAAAACGTTTGCCTTATCTACTTTAAGGTGCGCTTTCAAATCGTCAGCAGCAAGAGAGCCCGAAATAGTAGTTGTAAGCCCCTTAACACCAGCCTGCATTGCCTGCGATTTATCAACAAATGAAACATCAACATCCTGCAGGCTCACCCTTTCGATATCGATAAATGAGAACGGCATGCCAGAAGTATCGGCTGGCTCCTCCACTGCAGCAGTATCGGGCACTGTTATGCTAAAGTTATTTGCACCTAAGGTATCAATATAGGCATTAATAGAGCCATTGGATATGGATACCTCATTAACAATTAACTCGTTACGCTTGTAAAGCGCAACAACATCAACAATACCCACAATTTCTTTTGCTCTAAGAAGCGTGTCGGACTGCGCCCCTGCAACAGGATTAACCAGGTTAAGGTTACTTACCTTTAGCCCAAATCTAGGGAATGTGCTGAAAAAGGTAAGTTCCACCCGGCCAATATCTGTTTTGCACGTTACAAATTTTGATGTTTGGTTACGCACAATTGGGGTAAGCCGCTCGGGTGTAAAAACAACCCAAACTGCAATGCCCACAACAATAAACACCAGTAGCAACAAAACTAGTAGGGCAAGGGCTATTCGTTTAAAAATTTTCTTCATAACGGAATGGTAGAGTGGATTTGCAAAGAACAGCTTTACTTGGTAACCTTTGTAAATGAGTAACTAACACCAAAATCGTCCTTATACTTTAGGGTAGATGCAGTGAGCTCCGTTACGGTGTAATACTTTGCTATTTCAGGACCACTTACCATAATATGAAACTGGGATAATTCTGACTTAACCAGAGTCCACCTAAATGGCAAAGCATCCTCTTCTACCATATCATCTGTTACATCCCATGTATACCCAGTATAGTCACTAAAATACTTATAATGTACCACATGATTAGGATTATTTACATCTCCAGAAAACACTTCAATCCCCTTCCATTCTCCTATTAAAAATGCCTCGTCGAAAAACTCATCCTCTTTTTCGCAAGAGGTCATTAACACAGCGGCCGAAACGCACGCAACTAGGAAAAAAACGATTCTCTTCATGGTTATTCTATAATTATCATTCAAAACTATTAGTTGACAATGCTAGCTCCGTTTGAAAACAAACACACATACATTTTCAAGTGGCATTGCAAAAAGCAAAAAGAGTACCACAATTTACGGAATTCAGAGGTTACTTAACATAGGTTTCAATTACACGCTCTATAGCCCTTTGACAAACAGGACAAAAGCCCTGCGCATTATTTGTTCGCATGCGGCAGTCGTAAGCAGGTCTGTAAACGCCCTTCGAAACATAACCGCCACCTTCAAAAACGCCTACAACACTCTGATACTCGGCAGATGGAGGAGTTGGCACAGGGATATTGGCCGGAATCATATCCTTCCATTTTGCTGCAAAGTTAACCATTGTGGTTAGGTTTGGCTCCCACGGTTCAACCGATAGGTTATAGTAACCCTCGTAGGCCACGCTTGAGTCAAAGTACTCATCGCCTAAACCAGCCAACCCATGCCCCAACTCATGAATAAACACCAGCTTTGACAATGGATGATCGGATGTTGATACGTTGTAATGGTTATATATTCCACCGCCACCATACACAGGAGTATTCACAAGCACGTAAACCACATCGGCAGGAGCATTTGCGGCCACATCCATAACCTGCTTGTGCCTTGTGGTGGTTAGGTACCTATCTATCCCAAAAGTGTAAAGGCTTGAGCCAACAGGTGTACGGTTCCAGTATCCAGTTCCTGGATTATCGGCCCCCTCTCCTTCCGAAGGTGACTCAATGGCCCAAACGTTAATTTTACTAGCGTACCTGTTGAATGGTGCCTGAGTAAACAAATAATCGGCCATCGATTTAACATCGGCTCTAAACTTATCCATTTGATTAGCAGTGTACCCTTCGGCAATAAAGGCAATATCGAGGCAATGGCGATGATCGCCCCCATTTACAATTTGCGAAACGGGAAAAGCTGTTGGCTTCTCTTTGCTAATGAACATGCTGGCAGGGTCTATATCCAGAGAAAAGATCTCCACAACAGATCCGTCGAACATCCTTTGCGTAAGCGATAGATGAACGGGCTTACTGGGCATTGGCACCCGAACAACCTGTTCAAAGTAACGCTTTAGCTGCTTTGCTTCGGCAGTAGTTTGCCACTCCTGAAAAAGCGAGCAAAATCCATTGGAGTAGATTTCAACACCACTCTCCTTATCGGCAACCGATATGCGGTACACTCCAAAGTCCAACTTATCGATATTACTGTTAGGGGAGCCGCTCCAGTAGGGTTCTACCGATAAATTATCGAGGTACACATTGGTTTCCTTATAATCACCAGCAAAAGCCAGATCCAAGCGAAGTGCCTTTTGTGCTGCGGGTTTAGCAATATCGCTTTGCGCAAATAGCCTTAAGCAAGCTAGCAGCATTAGTAAAGTGAATGCCCTGTATTTCATTCGTACAAAATTTAATATTACTAATTCACAATAGGTTGTAGCCTTACAAAAATGCGTTGTAGATTTATAACACCCTAAAAGAGTTCAATAAAAGCCAGATATACTCTGCTAATTTGTGCCAGCAAATGCCTTATTCGGCAAACTACATAAAAGTTCTTTTAAAAAAGCAAAAGTAGCTATACACATGCAGAGGCACTATACAAGGATAC